>Ga0116169_1000100_pt1 | contig 94505 bp, 73 predicted proteins | sample AD_UKC130_MetaG_FD_89796 | JGI IMG/M metagenome (GOLD analysis project Ga0116169, IMG submission 89796) | Active sludge microbial communities of municipal wastewater-treating anaerobic digesters from Canada - AD_UKC130_MetaG | ecosystem: Engineered > Bioreactor > Anaerobic > Digestate | place...
CGCGATCGCGGATTTCGACCATCTTCTGGACGGCGGTTTCGCCGGCCGTGAACCAGGAGACATCAACCGAAGTGATGGGGGCCAGGCCAGGCGGCCGCCAGAGCGAGGAATCGCAGCCGACCAGGCAAGCCTGATCGGGGATTCGAATGGCCGCGGAATCCGCGGCCGACAGGGCGGCAGCCGCGCTGGCGCCTGAGCAGACGTAGATGCCGTCGGGGTTGAGATCTTTGAGTACGAGAACCAATCGTTCGACCACTCGAAGCTGTCGAACCTGCGAAGGCACCTGGACGACGTGCACGGATGCGCCTTCTTGCGTGGCGACATGAATCGCTCCTTGTACGCGAAGATCCAGCGCCTGCCGGCTGATGTCGACGCGAATGATGAGCCATCGCGTGCGACCGGCACCATGAAGCAACTCGCCGGCCAGACGACCGGCCTCGAGGTTGTCCATGTCGATGGTATTGGTCTGGAAGGATGCCGCGTCGTCGGGGAACACGATTACGGCGGGAAAGCCATCCTGGATCCTGCGCCGGATGGGCTCGACCAGTGGCGGCAACGGCGTCCGAAGGATGGCGCCGAAGACGCCCCCGTTCAAGACTCCGCGGATGCGGTCGAGGACCTCGCCCTCGCGTGGCGAATCTTGCGTGGCGAGCACCGGGAAGATCCGGGCGGCTCGTGACCTTCGATGACGCCCGCCTGGAACTGCCCCTCGAATGCCTGGTGGTGCCAGGAGATGGATTCGGCGGCGGCGACGCCACGCAGGATCAGGCCGAAGAACGAGGGATGCGGGTTGCGCAGGCTCAGGGCCATCAGGTTGGCCTGGTAGCCCATGCTCTCGGCGATCTGCCTGACCCGAGCCACGGTTTCCGGCTTGAACCGGGTGATTTCCTGGTCGCCGCTACTGAGAATGATGGAGACGGTGGCGCGAGAGACGCCCGCTCGGGCGGCGATTTCCGCCATGGTCGTGCGGGACCGCCGTGGTCGTTTTGCCTTGTCCATGGCCGCAGGTTTTACCCGAGTGCCGGGCGACCGTGTACGGGGAGCGGGCGAAAGCACGGCCTCGAGGGTCGCCGTGTGCGAAGAACGTCCGCAAGCCGTGACGGGACGCCGACGTTATTTTCGGCGGTACCGCCACGGGTACTGCGATTTGAGCCAGACCTTTTCGATTTCGGCGTTGACGCTTTCCAGGGGGGGCGGGATGCTCGTGTCGGTCGCCTTCCGCATGTCGGTGACCATCCCCCGGAGCTTCTTGGTCCACTGGACATGGCCGTCGGCGAACATCATGTTCATGCCCGTTTCGCCGTGATTGTCCCATGACTGTGGGCAGTTGTTCCCGCTGGCGTAGTTGGAGCTGAAGACGATCGGCCGGCAGCCGAACGCCGGATCCTTGGAGTACCCGCTCAGTTCCTCGTCCGCGTCATGGACGAGCATCAGCTCGTGGGGCGGCATCACGAATCGGTTTGCGGTCTTGTGGGCCCCGCTGAGTGGAAACCCGTCGTCTCCATTGTAACACCCGTTGTATTCGTAGCTGTGCCCGCCCGACGAATCTTTCGGCCCGCCGTCGGCGATGTGGTAAAGATCAGACTTCTTTTGGTCGTCCGAATCATCTTTCGCCTTGGCGTAGGCAAGCGTCTCGGGCCGGACCACGTTGATGGTCCCCGGGCAGAGGACGATGGATGGATCTTTGAGCATGTTGGCCCGGTACAGCGCACAGAAGCTGTCGACGGAGGAGTTTCGCGTGCGCGGGAAGTAGCCGGCGTACGTGTTGGCATACATCTGGAACGCGTTGCCCAAGTCGTGCAAGTGGGCCTGGCAGACTACGACCTTGGTCTGCCAGCGGGCTTTCGCCAACGAAGGCAGCAGGATGGCGACCAGTAAAGCGATGATCGCCACCACGACCAGCACCTCGATCAACGTGAAGCCCGCACCTGATCGCACAGTTCGGCTCTTGTAAGTATTCGGGCGAGAATCCATTTCCCTCGGTCTCCATGTGGTCCAACATCATTGGCATCCCGCCGATGGATTGCCCGTATCGAACGGGATTTCCGGACCCGTCGCACACTCAAGAAATGCCCCAGCGTCGTTGAGATCGACGTCGCCGTCGCGGTCCCGATCTGTACAGACGCAGGCTTCGAGATCAAAGCTGCCGGTCGGATCGCCGGATGCGGTGAAGCACCGCTGCCAGGCTCCAAAGTCTACCTGATCGCCGTCTCCGTCGCCATCAAAATCCGCCCAATCCACAGGACATCTCGTCCCGACCAGGCTGATGCCGAGGACCGCCTCTTCCTCGCCCGGCGCGAACGCTCCGGCGTTGGTGTCCGCGATCCAGTCGAAGGCGATGTCATATTCGCCGCCCGTGCTGCCGGCACCCAAGCCGAAGCCCTCGTAAAGGGTGGTGTGTTCGGCGGCTCCGATCAGCTCGAGCACCGGCGTCGGATCCTCGTTCAGATATAGCCGGGTGATGCGGCTGCAGTCCCACGGATCATCCGCCCGACCGATGGAAGTCATGCGCAGGATCACGAAGCCGTCCGTCCCGGGCACCATGGTGTCCACGCCGCGCTCGTATTCCCGGACGACGCCGTCGAGCCCACCCCAGTGATAGGCGCAGGTTCCGGCGTCCTCCTTCCAGAGGAACAAGCCGCCGTGTCATGTTCCGAACACGCTGCGGACCTTCACCCGACCGACGATGGTCGCACCGACCTCGTTCGCGATTCCGACGGGGTTGCCGTCGGCCTTCGTGACCCGGTATTTAACCTTGGACATGGAATCGTCCTGGATGCGGAAGACCTTGCCGTCGTCTGCATCGGGGTCGTTCTCCACCGCACCGATTGGACTCAGGCCGCTCTCCTTGTAGAGATCGAATCGCAGTCCGCTGCCGGCCGAGTTGTCGAGAAGCGGGGGTACGTTTCCGTTGTATCGGAAGACGTAGACGTCATCGGCGCCGTAGTACCGCAGCCGAATCGCGCGGCTGACGGTCTGAGCGGAGCAGTTGTCGGCGAAAAGCAGGTTGAAGGTGTAGGACTCGTCGGTGGATTGTCCGCCTGGTGTGATATGGACGGTTGGATCCCCATCAGCGCATCCCGGGGCGAGGACATCGCGGCCTCCAAGCCGGTCAACTTTCACGAGCAGAACATGCACAAGCCGGTGCTCGCTCAGCACGCTGCCTTCCTGGTCCAACAGGACAACGGAGATGCGGAGTGGCTGCGCGACCGCTTCGAATACCTGCAGGCGTTCATCAACAACTACCGGCACCACCACCGTCATCGATGCGGGCTATATTACTGGCAAAACGATGTCATGATCGGTGTGGATAACGCCTGAGAACCGGACGTTTCATCGCATCGTCGTCCATCGGGTGATCAGGGATCTCCTGAGTACAAGTGAAGCTGCCTGCCTGTCGAGTCACGAATGTCGTCGGCCGATCGCCCCTCTATCATTAATCATGGCTCACATCGACACGCTTGAAGAGAAGAAGGCACGCGACATCGAGCGGTTGATCGGCGAGTTGGGCGATTGCAGGCCCGAAGTGCGGCAGAAGGCCCGGGTCATGCTGGTCGAGCTTGGTCCTGCTTCAGTGGCTGCTCTGAGCGACGCCCTGTCGAGCCCTCATCCGCAAGTCCGCTGGGAGGCTGCCAAAACGCTGACGGAGCTGGCCGATCCTGCCGCCACCGCGATGTTGATTCGCACGCTGCGAGACGAGGATAGCGGCATCCGGTGGGTGGCCGCCGAAGCGCTCATCGCCATCGGCAAGCCGGTGATTCGGCCATTGCTCAACGCCCTGGCTCACGAGCACGGCTCGCCTGAGTTCCGTGAGGCCGTGCACCACGTGCTGCACGATCTTCGGAACAGCCGCAACCGTCGCGTGATCGAACCAGTGCTCGAAGCCTTGAGCGGTCCGGCTCCCGCGGTCAGCGCGCCGGTGGCCGCGATGAAAGCATTGCGGAAGATCTGACTCTCGATAGATACCATCCGCCCACAAGAAGTGCGGTACAGATCAGGCCGGCAGCCAGCAGAACCTTGCGACTGCGAGACCGCTGGTCGTTTGTGGGAACCGCCTGGCTGGCAATCCTGCCCGTCTCACGCAGTCCTCGGGCGATCACGCGAGCGATGTGCAACGGAGTTCGGCCGCTGCCCTGGATGATCTGCTCGCGGCAACTGAAGCCGTCGGCCACGATGAGAGAATCGGGCTCGGCGCGCGCTGCCGGCAGTAGATTCCGCTCGCCACAAGCTATCGACACGTCGTGGTGGGTGCCTCTCTCGAAACCGAATGCTCCAGCCATCCCGCAGCAACCTGCCTCGGGGATGCTGATCTCGACGCCCATCTCTGAGAGCAGCCGCGCGTCGCTGGCGGTTCCGAAGATGGCCCGCTGGTGGCAGTGGGCGTGGTAAACGGCCTTCGTATCCAGGCGCGGCAAGCGGTAATGCGGGGCCCGCGTTTCCAGGAACTCGCTCAGAAGATACGTCTGGGAGGCGAGCTGGGCGGCCTCGTCGCGGTCGGGCAGCATCTCTGTGAGCTCATCGCGGAAAACGGCAGCGCAACTGGGTTCCAGCACGACCATGGGCATGCCGGCGAGAATTGCCGGCCCCAGCACCTCGAGCACGTTGTCCAGTCGGCGACGAGCCATATCCAAGAATCCGTAGTCGTAAAGCGGCCGGCCGCAGCAGACATCCTGACGCGGAACCACGATCTGGAATCCCGCGTCTTCGAGCACCGATACGGCATCTTGGGCCACGTCTGTGTGGAAGTAGTTCGTGAACGTGTCGGCGAAGAGCAGAACCGGCGGCCCGGCCGGTTTGTACGATGCGCGCCGGCGGGCAAACCACTGCTTGAAGGTTTCCCGGGCGAAGGGAGGAAACTCCCGCCTGGGATCGACGCCGGCCAGGAACTTGAGAATTCGCTCGAGTCCGGGTGTCCTGCTGAGGAAATTGGCGACGCCGGGGGCGAGCGACGCCAGCCGGGCCCAGGTATGGATCCAACCGAACGCGTAAGCATGGCGCGGTCGCAGGCGTCCTTCGTAATAGTGCGAGAGAAACTCGGCTTTGTACGTGGCCATGTCCACCTGAACCGGGCAGTCGCTCTTGCAGCCCTTACAGGACAGGCACAGGTCCAGAGCGTCAAACACCTCCTTGCTTTTCCAACCGTCCGTCAGCACCTCGCCGTTCAGCATTTCCCAGAGTAGACGGGCCCGGCCTCGGGTTGAGTGCATCTCCTCATGCGTCACCATGTAGCTCGGGCACATCACCCCGCCTTCCTCCCGACGGCACTTGCCCGCGCCGACGCATCGCAAGGCCGCCCGGGCGAACGAGCGGCGGTCTTGCGGGAAGGCGAAATGAGTTGTGGGCTCCGGTGGGTGGTAATCGGGACCCAGGCGAAGATTCTCCGTGATCGGGGACGGATCGACGAGCTTACCCGGATTCATCTTCCATTGCGGATCCCAGATGCGTTTGAATTCCCGGAAGGCGTCCACCAGTTCCGGCCCGTACATGCGGGGCAGGAGCTCCGCACGGGCTTGACCATCGCCGTGCTCTCCCGAGAGCGAGCCTCCCAGACTCACGACCAGATCCGCAGCCTCGTCGAGGAACGATCGCCATGCGCGGATGCCCTCGGTGGTGTAGAGATCAAAATCGACTCGGCAGTGGATGCAGCCCTGGCCGAAATGACCGTACAGTGAGGGCTTGTATCCGTATTTGTCGAACAGTGCCCGAAGACGAGGAAGATAGACCGCCACCTTGTCGGGAGGAACGGCCGAATCTTCCCAGCCCGGCCACATGTCGGGCAGGCCGGGGACCCATGCCGTCGCGCCCAGGCCGCTCTCGCGAAGCTCCCACAGCTTCTGCTCTTTCTCCTGATCGTCGTACATTCGGATTTCGGGCGCATCTTTCATCCGACGCAATCGGGCGACCATGGCTTCGGCTTGAGCCTGGGCATCCTGGCGGCGGTCGGCGCCGAACTCGACCAGTAGAAAGCCCTTGCCAGGCGGGAGAAAGGCCAAGTCGCTCTCATGGACACGCTTGCGGTGAATGTACTCCACCAGCAGATGATCGATGCCTTCCAGCCCGACGGGCTTGAACTCGAGGATCTCTGCAAGATGGTTGGCCGCCTGGTACACGTCGGGATAACCCAGGACGACCAATACCCGTTCTGGCAGCGCATCGACCAGATGCAGCGTGGCCTGGAGGATGGTGACGCAGGTACCCTCTGTGCCGACCAGCGCCTGAGCCACGTTGAAACCGTTCTCGGGCAGCAGGGCGTCCAGATTGTAACCCGAGACGCGTCGGGGCAGCTTGGGCATGCGCTGCCGGATCGCCTGCTCGTGACGCGAAACGAGGTTGCGCAGGTCCTGGTAAATCCGGCCTCGTCGTCCTCCGCCGGCGATGATGACTTCGAGTTCGTCTCGTGCGGTGGGGCCGACCTGCATTCTCAGTCCGTCGTAGGTGAGCACTTCCAGGGAATGCGTGTTGTCGCTGGTCCGCAGGCCCAGGCCGGCGTGCGCCGACAGCAGCGAGTGGATTCCGCAGGAGTTGTTTCCAAGCATCCCACCCAGGCAGCAATTCTTGTGCGTGGCCGGATCGGGTCCGAAGGTCAGGCCGTAACGAGTCTGGGCGGTATGCCGCAGATCATCCAGCACGCATCCGGGCTGAACCGTGGCCAGCTTCAGACGGGGATCGATGGCCAGCACCCGGCGCATGTACTTGGAGCAATCCAGCACCACCGCCACGTTGCAGCATTGACCGGCGAGACTCGTTCCACCGGCGCGGGACAAGATCGGTGCCTCGAACCGACGACATACGTCCACGGCAGCTACCACGTCGGCTTCGTCGCGGGGAATGACGACTCCGAGGGGAACCTGCCGGTAATTGGAGGCATCGGTGGCGTATAGCGCCCGGCTCGCGTTGTCGAATCGGACTTCGCCGCGCACTTCGCGGGCCAGAGCAGCGCTCAGCCGGCCAACATCGACGGCGGCCGCCGCGGGCGATTGCGAATCCGCCCGCAGGCGACGGAATCTCGACGATTCGTTCCGCTCGCGCAAGACCACTAGCGACGACATCACCGCCACCTCATCGAAGCCGGTCGACGATGCACCCGGCCTGTCATGCCCGCTGGGGCAGGAAACTCTCGACCATGTCCTTGAACGATTGCCGGATCATGTGCCAGCGATTCGGATCACCCTTGAACACCGCCTTCCAGAATGCGACGGCCTGTTCGAAGGTGATATGCGGGGGCAGCGGCGGTACCTCGGGGTCCACCAGGGCATCAATGACGACCGGCCGGGACGAGGACAAGGCCTCCTCCCAGGCGGGGGCGATCGCTTCCGGCGATTCCACGCGGATCCCGCGCAGACCGAGCAACTCCGCGTAGCGAGCGTACGGAAACTCGGGGAGATTCTGGGAGATCTCGATCTTCGGGTCGCCCATCATCACGCGCTGCTCCCAGGTGACCTGGTTCAGGTCCTGATTGTTGAGCACGAGCACGACGAACCGGGGGTCGGCCCATTCCTTCCAGTATTTCTCTACCGTGATCAGCACGTTGTTGCCGTTCATCTGCATGGCCCCGTCGCCGACGCATGCCACCACGGGACGATGAGGAAATGCGAACTTGGCCGCCACCGCATACGGGCATCCGCAACCCATGGTTGCCAGGCCGCCGGAGAGGGACGCCATCATGCCGGATCGGATCTTCAGGTCGCGGGCGAACCAGTTGGCCGACGAGCCGGAATCGGAGGTGATGATGCAATCCTCCGGCAGCCGCGACGAGAGCTCCCAAAACAGGCGCTGCGGATTGATGGGGTTTGCCTCGTTCATCGCCCGAGCCTCGAGCACCTGCCAGAAGTCCCGCACGTTCTCTTCGATCCGCGCCCGCCAGTCGCCTCGCGGCTTGCCGTTCAACAGAGGGATCAACATTTGCAGCGTCAGAGCGGCGTCGCCATGGAGATTAACCTCCATCGGGTAACGCAGGCTCAGCGCACCTGCCTCGATGTCGATCTGCACCCCCCGGGCCTGACCTTCAGGGGGCAGGAATTCCGAATACGGGAAGCTGGAGCCGATCATGAGAAACGTGTCGCACTCCATCATCATGTCCCAGCTCGGCCGGGTGCCGAGCAGTCCGATGGAGCCGGTCACATAAGGCAGGTGATCGGGAAGAACGGCCTTGCCGAGCAGCGCCTTGGCCACACCGGCCTGGAGAAGATCCGCCGTCTGCTCAACTTCGGCCCGCGCACCGAGCGCCCCGGCACCCACGAGCATGGCAACCCTCTCGCCGGCGTTCAGCACATCGGCCGCTCGTTCGAGCTCTCGTTGTCGAGGCACGATGCGCGGCGAAGAGTAACCCACGCCCGAGAACGTGCTGCCATGCTTTCGGGGAGGCGACTCCACCGCCTCCTGCTCCTGTAGATCATTGGGAAAGATGAGACACGTCACGCATTTGCTCGATTGAGCGATGCGAACCGCGCAGTCCACGCCGTGCCGCACTTGGTCAGGCACGGTCATGAGCTGGACGTACTCGCCGGCCACGTCCTTGAAAAGACTGACCAGATCCACTTCCTGCTGATAGAAGCTGCCCAGCCCGGCGCGCTTTTGCTGACCCATGATGGCCAGGACGGGCATATGGTCCAGTTTGGCATCGTACAAGCCGTTGAGCAGATGGATGGCTCCGGGCCCGGAGGTGGCCAGGCACACGCCGAGCTGCCCGGTGAACTTGGCGTGGGCGCATGCCATGAAGGCGGCCATTTCCTCGTGCCGCACCTGGACGAACTGGAACTCGTCCTTGTGCCGCTCGAGAGCGCCCATGATCCCGTTGATTCCGTCGCCCGGATACCCGTAAATCCTGAAGATGCCCCATTCAGAGAGTCGTTCGAGTAAAAAGTCGCTGACGGTTGCGCTCATGGTGCGGACTCCTCAGACGTGTCGTTGTTCGCCACCGCTGCAGCTAAAGACCCGTCAGATTGCCTTGCGGGTCGAAGGGCAGCGGCGAGCCCTCGTCCATAATTGTGAGTGTAGGAATGGATTTCACTTCCTTCACGAGTGCCGCCGAGATTTCGAATTCAACCAGTTCACTGGTGCTGCGAATCCGGCAAAGCCGCAACTCTCCCCGGGGAATGGCCGCCCCGATCGCGACTTCGATCGCATCGCGATCGGTGGGCATGACGATCGGCAGAGCCGGCTCACGAAGGGTGTTGCCCGGCTCGGAAGCCGTGAGCATGTTGATGTAGGTGGCGTGCGGATCGTAGGCTCGGGCAAACCGCTCCGTGACGATATCCGCGATGCCCGCCCCCATGGCGTTGCCCAATGATTCGGGCGTCAGCGAGAGGGCCACGATCCGGTGATAGTCGGGCTCCTTCTTCTTGCCTGCGGAGACTCGCCAGGCTCCCACGATGTTCGGATCGATGCCGGCGCCGGAGATGTTCTTGCCGACGCGATCGACCACCAGGACATCGAGTTGCTTGAACGGAAGTGTGGCCCAATGCTCCTTGGCGACCTTGAGCAGACGCTGGTCGGCGTCCAAAAACGCGTCGTAGCTCGGCGGGATCAGTTCGATCAGCGCCGGTTGACGGTAGGCGTTCTCGATCACGGCCACGCCGCAGCAAATGCGGAGCTTGCCCATCACGATCTCCGGGACTTGCCGAACTGCCGCCCACAGCCCATGGCGATGTGCCTGTCGGGCTCCGTCTTGTTTGCCCAGCCCGACGGTGATCATCTTCAGGAGCCCCGACGCGAGGCCGGTTGTTGACTCCGGATGGACGCCCACGCGGGCCACGACGATGATGCCGTCGGTGGTGGCTGCGATCGCATCCGCGTGAGCTTCAGCGCCGCAGGCCGCCGTTCCCACGTGCACGGTTTGCATGGTGGCTTCGATTGGAGCTCCGATGGACTTCGGCGTGACGCCGAGTAGTTCGAGGACTCGTGTCTGGCCCTCCGACGTGGACCTGCCGTGCGAGCCCATGGCAGGAATCACCACCGGCTCTGCTCCGCACGCCCGCACGTAATCCGCCACGCCGGCCAGTATTGACGCGAATTGGCCCATCCCGCGACTGCCTGCGGTGATGGCGATTCGCTGCCCGGGTTGAATGCAGGGCCGGCCTGCGGCGTGCTCGAACAGTTGTCGGACGTGACGCCGCACATCTTCGATATGACGCGAGGGGAATTTCTGTCGAACCTTGTATAGAGCCGGAGCGGAACTTCGCGGATAACCGGCGATGGATTGAAGCGGATCCATGCAACTCCTGAGGGGTCGTTAGGATGAGCCCCGCCCGGCAAAGCACCGATGAAGTGCCAGGCCGGCTCGTGTCGGCCCTTGGTGTATTCGAGAGTGTAGGCTGGTTCAACGATCCTTCCATGCAGTGTGCTTAGAATCATCGCGTGCCTGCGTTGAGATGAAGCGGCAATCTGAACCCCGTGCGATCGGACGAGAACCTATGGCGCAGTTGTTCAGTCCTGGCACGAACAGTTTGGCGCGGATCACACTGGGGGCGATCCTGGTCGCGCCCGTGCCGGCTTTCTGGCTCAGTTATGAACTGACGCGATCGTCGTATACGACACGAGTCGGTGAGGCCGTCGAACAGCCGGTGCCGTTCAGTCATGAGCATCACGTGTCCGGTCTGGGTATCGACTGTCGATACTGTCACACGTCCGTCGAAGAGAGTTCTTTCGCCGGTTTCCCTCCTACAAAGACTTGCATGACCTGCCACTCGCAGATTTGGACCAACGCCCGCCTGCTCGAGCCGGTTCGAAGGAGCTGGGAAACGGGCCTGCCCCTGCCGTGGGTGCGCGTCCACAACCTGCCGGATTACGTCTATTTCGATCATGGCATTCACATCAACAAAGGTGTGGGTTGCAACGTGTGTCACGGCGCCGTGGAGCGAATGCCGCTGACCTTCAAGACGCAGACGCTGCAGATGCAGTGGTGTTTGGATTGCCATCGGCAGCCAGAGCGTTATCTGCGGCCGCGGGAGGAAGTCTTCAACTTCGCCTACCAGCCGCCGGCCGATCAACTCGCGCTGGGCCGCCGGTTGGTTGAAGAATATGGGATCAGGACGGACCGGCTGGATGACTGCTACATCTGTCATCGTTAACGCTGAGCCGTCCAAGATGGTAAGACTATGGACAATCAGGGCGACAAGCTGTGGCGGACGTTGGAAGAGCTCGTGGACTCGCCCGAGTTCCGCCGAGGCCTCGAAGCGGAGTTCGCCGAGCAGGCGGGTGAATGGCCCGACACGATCGACCGGCGACGTTTCCTCCAGCTCATGGGCTCGTCGCTGGCCTTGGCCGGGTTGTACGGCTGCTGGCGTCGGCCCGAGCAGCAGGTGTTCCCTTACGTGAATCCGCCGGAACTGGTAGTACCCGGCAAGCCGTTGACGTATGCGACGGCCATGCCGTTCGGTGGATACGGCATCGGCCTGTTGGCGACCAGCCATGAGGGCCGTCCCACGAAGCTGGAGGGCAATCCAGACCATCCGGCGAGTCTCGGCGCGACCAACGCGATCGGTCAATCCAGCATTCTCATGCTCTACGATCCCGACCGCGCCAACGCCACGACGCATGTCGGCAGCGTCAGTTCCTGGGGCAACTTGCTGAACACGCTACGCCCCTGGCGCGACCACTGGCGAAGTCGTCAGGGTGCGGGCCTGCATATTCTGACCGAGACCGTCACGTCCCCGTGTCTGGCCGACCAGTTGCGCCGGCTGCGGGAAGCGTTTCCCATGGCTCGCTGGCACGTGTTCGATCCAATCTCGCGGGACAGTGTTCGCCAGGGAACGCGGCTCGCGTTCGGCGAACCCGCTAACGTGATCTGGCGATTCGATCGAGCAAAACGGATCGTGGTGTTGGATTGCGATTTCTTGTTCACGGAGCCGGGGAGCCTTCGTTACGCCCGCGACTTTGCCGATCAACGCCGCGTGAGCATCGGTCGTCACGAGATGAACCGTTTGTACGTGGCGGAGCCCTCGCCCACGCTGACGGGAGCCACGGCTGACCATCGGTTGGCCGTTCGGGCCGAGGACATCGCCGAGGTCGCCCGGTTTCTGGCCCGATGCGTGGGGATGGAGATGACCGGCGCTTCCCCGCGGCTCGATGCAGCGCAAATCCGCTGGTGCCAGGCGGCCGCCGACGATCTGAAAGCGCATCGAGGAAGCGGCCTGGTGCTCGCCGGCATCGGCCAGCCGCCGGAAGTACACGCGCTCGTTCACCGGTTGAACGTGGTTCTCGGCAATGACGCCAACGTCGAGTTCACGGAGCCGGTGGAGGTCCTGCCTGCGGATGGCAATACCGGCATTGTGCCGCTGGTCGAGGCCATGCAGACCGGGCAAGTGGAAGGCTTGTTCATTCTGGGCGGCAATCCGGCATACACGACCTCGGCTGACCTCAACTTTGCCGATGCGCTGGTGACACTGTCGAAGGCCCGAAGCACCGACGGCTCGTTCAAGAACCTGACCGTCCATCTGAGCCAGTACTACAACGAGACTTCCTTCCGGTGCCAATGGCACGTGCCACAAAACCATTGTCTGGAGAGTTGGAGCGATATTCGCGCGTTTGACGGAACCGTCAGCCTGGTTCAGCCGTTGATCGCTCCGCTTCACCAGTCGAAACAGGATACCGAAGTCATCGAGGCACTGCTGGGTGAACTCGATCTGGATGCGTACCAGATTCTCCGCAGGTTCTGGACCGAACAGATCGGCAACCAGGACTTCGAGCGGTTCTGGCGCACCACGCTGGAGAAGGGCATCATCGAAGACTCGGCGTATAGCCCTCACCGGTTTGAAACGCAAAGTGCCTCCGTCGAGACCGGTCCCGCGACAACTGCGGACCGCATCGGCGGCAACGAAACGTTCGAGATTGTATTCAAACCGGACTACTGCGTTTGGGACGGCACGTACGCCAACATCGGCTGGCAGCAGGAACTGCCTCGGCCGTTGACCAAGATCACCTGGGACAACGCGGCCTTGATCAGTCCCGAGGATGCCGAAAGACTCGATCTGACCACCGGTGAGATCGTGGAGCTCGCTTATCGGGGCGGAAGCGTTCGCGCTCCGATCTACGTCATGCCCGGCCAGGCCCGCGGTTCGATCACTGTCCATCTGGGCTACGGCCGGACGCATGCCGGCGCAACCGGGACCGGCGTGGGATTCAACGCCTATGCACTGCGCACGTCGGACGCCCCGTGGTTCGGCCAGGGCTTGCGGATCACCAAGACGGGCCGGCGGCATCGCTTTGCCGTGACTAGCGCCCATCACACCATGGTCAGCCGTGGCTTCAATGGCCGGGCCGAGCAGGACGTCGTGACCGAGGCGGCTGGAACATCATCACACGGACACGACAACCGCCGGCTCATTCGCACGGGCACGCTCGAGCAATTCCGGAAAGACCCCGCCGCGTTCAAACACGAAGAGAAGCTGCTCTCGCTCTATCCGCCGTTCGAATACGACCATAACCGCTGGGCCATGTCCATCGACCTGAATACTTGCATCGGCTGCGGCGCTTGCGTGGCGGCCTGCCAGGCTGAAAACAACATCCCGGTGGTCGGCCGGGAGCAGGTGTTGATGTCCCGGGAGATGCAGTGGATCCGCATCGATCATTATTTTCAAGGGCCGCCGGAGAACCCGCGCGTCTATCACCAGCCCGTGCCTTGCATGCACTGTGAGAACGCGCCGTGCGAGGTGGTCTGTCCGGTGAACGCCACCGTCCATGATTCGGAGGGCATCAACAACATGGTCTACAACCGCTGCGTAGGAACCCGATACTGCTCGAACAACTGTCCTTACAAGGTGCGGCGATTCAACTTCCTGCAATACTCCGACAATGTTCACCCGACGATTCAAATGCAGAAGAATCCCAACGTCACCGTGCGCAGCCGAGGCGTGATGGAGAAGTGCACCTACTGCATTCAACGCATTGCGAAGGCTCGCATTGAGGCCGAAAAGGAAAACCGACCTATCGGCGACGGCGAAGTCGTGACCGCATGCCAACAGGTCTGTCCGGCCCAGGTGATCGTGTTCGGTAACCTGAACGATCCTGGCAGCCGTGTGTCGCAGCTCAAGCAATCGCCGCTGGACTACGGCATCCTGACCGAACTGACCACCAAGCCCCGGACGACGTATCTGGCCAAGCTCTGGAACCCGAATCCCGCGTTGGTTGACCACGCTCACACAGGACCAGCGGCATGAGTACCGAGCAGCAGGAGGCCATTCGCGAAACCACTGCCGTTCTAGGCGGCCGGCACACTTCCGCCTCCGTCACCGACAAGATCGGCTCGACGGTTCTCGTGCGCCCGATCAAGCCGGGATGGCTTGTCGGCTTCGGCATCGGCTTCCTGCTGACCATGGTCCTGCTGTTTGCCGTCACCTGGCTGTTCATCAAGGGAGTGGGGATCTGGGGGATCAATATTCCTGTCGCGTGGGGCTTTGCCATCATCAACTTCGTCTGGTGGATCGGGATCGGCCACGCAGGCACGTTCATCTCAGCGTTCCTTCTGCTCATGCGGCAGGATTGGCGAACCTCCATCAACCGTTTCGCTGAGGCCATGACGCTCTTTGCCGTCGCGTGCGCCGGCATGATGCCGCTGTTGCATCTGGGGCGGCCTTACTATTTCTACTGGCTCCTGCCGTACCCGAACACCATGGCGATGTGGCCGCAGTTCCGCAGCCCGCTGGTCTGGGACGTGTTCGCCGTCGGCACGTACGCCACGGTGTCGCTCGTCTTTTGGTACATGGGGCTGGTCCCGGACCTCGCCACATTCCGCGACCGCGCTCGCGGCCGCGTGGCTCGAGCGGTCTATGGCGTCTTCGCCCTGGGCTGGCGCAACAGCGTGCGCCATTGGCACCGATACCGCATGGCGTACCTGCTCCTAGCCGGACTGGCCACACCGCTGGTCATCTCCGTGCATAGCGTGGTGGGACTCGACTTCGCTTCCGCCATCCTGCCCGGATGGCACTCGACCATCTTCCCGCCGTACTTCGTCGGTGGGGCGATCTTCTCAGGTTTCGCCATGGTGTTGACGCTCGCGATCCCGCTCCGTTGGGCGTACAGGCTCCAGGACATGATCACGCTGCGGCACCTGGACAACTGCGCCAAGCTCATGCTGGTGACCGGCCTGATCGTCGCCTACGGCTATGTCATGGAGACGTTCATGGCCTGGTATAGCGGCAACCCCTATGAGCGTTACGTGGTGGTCAACCGAGCCCTCGGCGTCTACGCTCCGTTCTACTGGATCATGATCGTCTGCAACGTCCTGATCACCCAACTATTGTGGTTTCGCCGGATCCGTCGAAGCACCATCCCACTGCTGATCGTTTCGCTGTTGATCAACGTGGGCATGTGGATGGAACGCTTTGTTATCATCGTGACCAGTCTCCAGCGGGATTTCCTGCCCTCCAGTTGGAATGTGTATGCACCGACCGTCTGGGATTGGCTGATCTTCACCGGCTCCATCGGGCTGTTCATCACTTTGTTCTATCTCTTCATCCGTGTGCTGCCGGCGATCGCCATGTTCGAGATGAGGGAACTGGTGCACGAGGCCGACCGGACTGCACCGGCTCCGGCACGGGTTTGGGCCGAGAACCACGATGCCTGAGGAAAGAACAAGCTTCGGATTGATGGCCGAATTCGAGTCGCCCGAGGCGCTGCTCGAAGCAGTGCGACAAACCCGTGCGGCCGGCTACCGTCGCTTCGACGCATACACCCCGTTCCCTGACGACGAACTCATCGAAGCCATGGAATTGGGCTCCACGCTGATTCCTCCGCCGGTATTGCTGGGCGGTATGCTCGGTGGCGCGGGCGGCTTCTTCATGATGTGGTTCGCCAATGTGGTCCACTATCCCCTCAACGTGGGCGGACGTCCTCTGAACAGTTGGCCGGCTTTCGTCCCCATCACATTCGAGTTGACCGTGCTTTTGGCGGCGCTGACGGCCTTCGGCGTCATGCTGGTGCTGAACAAGCTGCCCATGCCGTACCATCCGGTCTTCAACGTTCCGGATTTCGAGCGTGCCAGCGCCGATCGGTTCTTTCTGTGCATTGAAGCCAGCGACGCGAAGTTCGATCTTTCCGCAACCCGTGCGTTCCTGAACACGCTTCATCCCCGACTGGTCCTGGAGGTGCCGCCATGATGCTGCCTCGGACCGGTCCGGCGTTATTGCTGTGCGCCCTCGCGTGCGCAGGCTGCGATCAGATGTACGAGCAGCCGCGGAACGACCCGCTCGAGCCGAACCCTTTTTTCATCGACGGCATGTCGGCTCGTCCGATCGTCCCGGGCACGGTGGCCCGCGGACATGCCCGGCTCGACGAGCACTTGTACCAGGGAACGGTCGAGGGCAAGCCCGCCGAAATCTTCCCGTTCGCGATCACTGTCGCCGACCTCGACCGCGGGCGCGAGCGGTTCAACATCTACTGCTCGCCTTGTCACGGGGCGTTGGGCGATGGTGACGGCATGATCGTGCAACGTGGGTTCACTCGGCCGCCGTCGTACCATCTGGACCGGTTGCGAGCCGCGCCCGTCGGCCATTTCTACCAGGTCATGACCAACGGATGGGGGGCCATGTACAGCTACGCCGAGCGCGTGACGCCGGAAGACCGTTGGCGGATCATCGCTTATATTCGAGCCCTGCAACTCAGTCAGCACGTGCCCGCAGACCAACTCGCCGCCGAGGACATCCGCAGACTTCGGGAGGCCTCGCCATGAAGCGAACCGAACTGCCTCCGTCGCTGGCGCGAGTGTTGAAACCCTCGCTGATCGTGGGAGCCGGCGCGTTGCTCGCGTGCGCGGTCGGTGGCATTGTGAATGCTCGCCGGTTCTTCGAGTCGTATCTGGCGGCGTACCTGCTGTTCCTCGGCATCGCGCTCGGCAGCAACGCCATGCTCATGGTGCATCAGTTGGTGGGCGGAAACTGGGGTCGACTCGTTCGCCGGCTCCAGGAGGCGGCGGCCGCCAGTCTGCCGCTCATGGCTTTGCTCTTTATCCCGATTCTGTTCGGCTTGCCCGACTTGTACCCCTGGGCCGATTCACGCCATGCCGGCGATCCATTGTTTCAACTGCGCCGGCCCTATCTGAACCCGCCGTTCTTCCTGGCCCGGGCCGCTGTGTACTTTGCGATCTGGATCGTCGCTGCCTGGCTCATGCGCCGGTGGGCGAACCACTACGAGGAGAACGGACAAACCCGTTACTACACGCGTCTCCAACGGCTCAGCGCGGGTGGACTCGTGTTGTATGTGTTCACCGTTTCGTTTGCCGCCGTCGATTGGATCATGTCCCGGGAGCCGCAGTGGTTCTCGACCATCATCGGCTTTCTTGTGGTCGCCGGACAGGCCCTGTCGGGGATGGCCGCGGTGGTGTTGCTCCTGGCGCTGGTCGTTCGCGAGGAGCCTCTGGCCGGCGCCGCCAGTCGCCAGGACTTCAACGATCTGGGGAACATCCTGCTTACGCTGGTCATCCTCTTCTCCTACATGGCCTTCGTGCAGTTCCTGATTCAATGGTACGGCAACACACAGGAGGACATTGCCTACTATGTGCCGCGAATGCGGGGCGGCTGGGCCTGGGTGGGAGCGATGCTGATCGTCTTCCACTTCTTCGTCCCGTTCTTCCTCCTGCTGGTTCGCTTCAACAAGCGACGCGTTCGGATCCTCGGCGCGATTTGCGCCTTGTTGCTGTTCATGCGTCTCGTGGACAACGTCTGGCTGATCGTTCCCTCGGGGCAGGGGACGGTTCACTGGACGCTCATCGCCTCGGTACTCGGAATCGGCGGCGTATGGCTGGCGACGTTCCTATATCTCCTGGGGACTCGCCCGCTCTTGGCGCAGCGCGATCCCGCCATGGTCGAGGATGGTTCATGAGTCGAGACTCTGCGTCCCAAGTTCCGGAACCAACCACTCAGGCCGGCGCTCGCCACGCCCACGAGACGACTGACGTGTCCGGTTACGGCGTGTTGATCTTCGCTATCGTGTTCGTGTCGGGACTTGGCATGACGAGCCTGTTCCTGGTGTGGCTGCTGGCACGACTCGCTCAGGGGACGCCCGCCGAGCCGGCATCCGCACTGGCGACGCGCCTGGCTCCGCCCGGCCCACGGCTCCAGGCGTCGATCGTGCATCCGACGACGCCGGCCGAGGATCTGGCCCGGTTGCAGCAGCGAGAACGCTATCGGCTCCAGTCTTACGGATGGGTCGATCGGGACAAGCAGATCGCGCACATACCCATCGAGTGGGCAATGAGCATTTATCTCGAAAAAGGTGCTCCGCCGGAAGGACTTGGGCTTGCGATGCCTGACGACGCATCAAACTCGTCCGCGGCGACGGGAGGTGGGCCATGATCTCCGGAAGGGTGGTCCGGATCTTGCAAGCAGGGGGATGCGTCGCCGCTCTGGCCGCGACCACGGCATGGGCTCAGACCCAGCCGGCCATCCTCAATGAAATCGGCATCGATCAGAAACTCGGCGCCCAATTGCCGCTGGAACTGGAGTTCCGCGATTCGAACGGGAACGCCGTTCGCCTGGGGCAGTTCTTTGATGGACGCAAGCCGGCCATCCTGACGCTCGTCTACTACCAGTGCCCGATGCTCTGCACGCTGGCCCTCAACGACACGGTCCGCGCATTGAAAGAGATCCCTCAGACCATCGGTGAAGACTTCGATGTGATCACCGTCAGCTTCCACCCGCACGAAACCCCCGGACTGGCCGCAGCCAAGAAACGCAACTACGTGCAAGCCTACGGGCGTGAGTCGGCCGAAAAGGGCTGGCATTTTCTGGTCGGCGACGAGACCGCCATCAACCGGCTCACAAGGACGGTCGGCTTTCGGTATCGCTGGGACGAGAACACCAACCAGTATGCTCATCCGACCGGCCTGATCGTCCTGACGCCCACCGGAGCCGTGGCCCGCTACTTCTTCGGCATCGGCTACGATCCCAAGGACGTTCGGCTATCGCTGGTCGAAGCCTCGCAGCGCAAGATCGGCTCTTTCACCGATTACTTGCTCTTGTCCTGCTATCACTTCGATCCCAACCAGGGCAAGTACACCTGGGCCGTCATGAGCACCGTTCGGGCGGGCGGGGTCATGACGCTCGCCGGCTTGGGAACGCTGATTGTTTTTCTGCTGCGTCGCGAGCGAAAGCAGGGCGCGTCGCCTGTTGCCGAAACGGATACGGCACCGTCGCCGGCTGGACATCGATCCGATGATCGCTGAGTTTCGACTGTTCCCCGAAAGCGCGTCATCCATCTCCAGTCAGGTGGACCATCTTTTTTTCTACCTCGTGGCGGTCACCGGCTTTTTCGTTCTGCTCATCTTCGTACTCATCCTGTACTTCGCGATTCGTTATCGCCGAACCCGTGCCGGTACGTGCCCGCCCGTCGCCAGCAGCAATCGGCTGGAGCTCACGTGGACGGTCATCCCGTTGATGCTCGCTTTGACCATGTTCTTCTGGGGGGCTCGTCTCTATGTTCGCATGTTCGATCCTCCCGCCGATGCCATGGATGTGTACGTCATCGGACGGCAATGGATGTGGAAGATTCAGCATCCCGAAGGCCGCCGCGAGATCAACGAGTTGCACGTCCCCCTGGGCCGTCCGGTCAAGCTCATCATGTCGTCGCAGGACGTGATCCACAGCTTCTACGTGCCCGCCTTTCGGATCAAGCACGACGTGATTCCAGGCCGGTACAGCGTTCTGTGGTTCGAGGCGACCAAGCTTGGAACGTTCGATCTGTTTTGCGCCGAGTATTGCGGCACCAATCACTCCAGGATGACCGGCAAGGTCGTGGTCATGCCGCCCGCCGATTACGAGGCCTGGCTGGCGGGAACCGTTCCCGACGAATCGCCGGCCCGGGCGGGAGCCGAACTCTTCCGAAGCCTGGGCTGTGCGACCTGCCACGGTCAGCAAGCGCCTACTCTCGCCGGGCTGTACAACCGCCAGGTGCAACTGGCCGACGGTTCGACCGTGCTGGCCGACACGAACTATCTCCGCGAAAGCATCATGGATTCGACGGCCAAAATCGTGGCCGGTTTCGCTCCGGTCATGCCCAGCTATCGCGGCCAGCTCAGCGAGGAGCAGTTGATTCAACTGATCGAGTACATCAAGTCGCTCCAGGACGCGGAGCAGGCGCCGGTACATCGGCCCGCCATTCAGACCGAGCCGCGGCCGTCACGGAGGCTGCCATGAGTGTCATGCCTTACACCGCCGAACTGCACTCGCACGAGACGTACCTCAACCGCAGCTACACCCTCCGCTCCTGGCTGCTGACCAAGGACCATAAGCGGATCGCCATCTTGTACATGGGCTCGATCACGCTTTTTTTCGTGCTCGGCGGTTTCGCCGCCTTGCTCATGCGGATCAATCTCCTCGTGCCCGCCGGTTTCATGGCTCCCGATCTGTACAACAAACTGTTCACCATGCACGGTGTGATCATGGTGTTCTTTTTTCTCGTGCCCTCGGTTCCGGTCACCGCGGGTAACTTCGTCATACCGCTCATGATCGGGGCGAGGGATTTGGCGTTCCCCAGATTGAACCTGGCCAGTTGGTACATCTTCGTGGCCGGCTTCCTCGTCACGGCCTGCGCCCTTGTGGCGGGCGGCGTCGACACGGGCTGGACATTCTACGCGCCCTTCAGCACCGGCTACAGCAACACCTTCGTCTTTCTGACCGTCCTCGGCATCTTCATCTCCGGATTCTCCTCCATCCTCACCGGACTCAATTTCATCGTCACCGTTCACACCATGCGTGCCCCGGGCCTCACCTGGTTCAGACTGCCGCTGTTCATCTGGTCGCTTTACGCGACCAGCATCATCCTCGTGCTGGCCACGCCCGTCCTGGCCATTACGCTGGTGATGGTGGCGTTCGAACGCGTCACGGGCGTGGGGATCTTCAATCCTGCCCTCGGCGGCGATCCCGTCCTGTTCCAACACCTGTTCTGGTTCTACTCGCATCCGGCGGTGTACATCATGATCCTGCCCGGCATGGGCGTGGTCAGCGAGATCGTCGCATGTTTCTCGCGACATTGCGTGTTCGGCTACAAGTTCGTGGCTTTCGCCAGCCTGGCCATCGCATTGCTCGGCTTTCTGGTGTGGGGTCACCACATGTTCGTGGCCGGCGAATCGATCTATGCCGCTCTGGTCTTCTCATTCCTCAGCTACCTCGTCGCCATTCCATCGGCCATCAAGGTGTTCAACTGGACGGCCACGCTCTACCAGGGCTCCATCCGGCTCGACACGCCGATGCTCTACGCCCTGGGCTTCATCGGCCTGTTCACCATGGGCGGCGTGACCGGCCTGTTCGTCGCGGCCCTCGGCGTCGATGTCCACGTCCACGACACGTACTTCATCGTCGCCCACTTCCACTACATCATGGTCGGCGGCATGGTCATGGGATACCTGGGGGCCATTCATTATTGGTGGCCCAAGATGACCGGCAAGATGTACCCCGAGTGGTGGGGGCGGTTCTCGGCATTCACCATCTTTATGGGATTCCATCTGACCTTCTTCCCGCAGTTCGTGTTGGGCTATCTCGGCATGCCTCGGCGCTACGCGACGTACGATCCGCAGTTCCAAATTCTCAACGTCCTGTCTACTGCGGGGGCATCCATTCTCGGCGTGGGTTACGTGTTGCCGTTGTGCTATCTCCTGTGGTCGTTCAAATACGGCCGCGATGCCGGGCCCAATCCGTGGGGAGCCACCGGCCTGGAGTGGCAGACGCCTTCGCCGCCACCTACGCACAATTTCGAGCGAACCCCGGTGGTCACGCAGGGCGCTTACGCGTATCACGAAATGGAGCCGGCCGGTGCCTGACGAAGATACCATCCTGACCCGCGAGGGCATCCTCGCCGAGCAGTTCGACGACCTCGCTCAACAGACCGAGGCCGGCACGCTGGGGATGTGGATCTTCCTGGCCACCGAACTGCTGCTCTTCGGCGGCTTGTTCACGGGCTACATCAGCTATCGGCTGGCGTACTTTCAGGGATTCCACGAGGCGAGCGGCCATCTCTATTTCACGCTGGGCAGCATCAACACCGCGGTCCTGCTGACCAGCAGCTACTTCGTGGCCCTTGCCGTCCACGCCGCTCGCCAAGGCCGGTCTCGCGCCGTCTCGGGCTGGCTACTGGGGGCGGCCGGACTTGGCGCTGTTTTCCTCGCCATCAAGGCCACCGAGTATTACCTGGAATACCGCGAGCACTTGGTGCCCTGGATGGATTTTCAATTCGAGGGCGCTTACCCGGCCCACGCGCAATTGTTCTTCATTTTCTACTTCTTGATGACCGGCTTGCATGCCGTCCACATGCTGGTCGGGATGGCCCTCCTGTTGATCATGGCTCTGCTGGCCCGGCTCGGTCGGTTCTCCGCCGAGTACCACAACCCCGTCGAACTGACCGGCCTGTACTGGCATTTCGTCGATATCGTCTGGGTGTTCCTCTATCCCGCGTTCTACTTACTGAACCCTCACTCATGAACCACGCCGCCATACAACCTCGGACCTACCTGGTCGTGTACATCGTGCTCCTGGTCTTGCTCGTATTCACGATCGCGGGGGCCTACATCCCGATTCACGTCCTCGCCACGGTCGTGGCCTTTGTCATCGCCACCATCAAGGCCATTCTGATCGTGCTCTACTTCATGCACGTCAAGGAAAGCAGCACGCTGGTACGCGTGTTCGGCGGCGCGGGCCTGCTTTGGCTCGGCATCCTCATCGCGGGCACGCTGCACGATTACCTGGCTCGCGGCTGGCCGCCGCCACCGTGAGCAGAGGCAAGGCCTTCTCGTGCGTGCTCATCGGTTCGCTGCTATTGGACGTGGCTCGGCTATTGGACGTGGCTCGCGGCTGAGCGCGTCCGGAGCAGACTGCGGCGGGTGAATTTTGCGCGAGGAGCGTCCCCGTCGCGACCAGCTCGACACCAGGAGCCCGGCGCCCAAGCCTGCCGCAGCCAGGAGCCAGCCGCGATGCATCGACAGCCAGAGCATGGGCGCAAAGTCGCTGGCCCGATCGTCGAAAACGCCGTGAGCGCCGAAATCCCCGGGTACCGGCTCGAACAGGTTCGAGGGCCGATCAGACGCGACGGGTTGATCGGTCTGTTGAGCCGCAAAGCCGGTTCTTGCCAGGTATCGATCCAGCATGCCGGGGAACAGCTTGTTGGCCAGGATGGCTTTCACGCTGGAGCGGGCGACATACAGCTCCCTCCTTCGATGATGTGCTGCCCAGACGATCGCTTCCGCAGCCACCTCCGGCTGAAAGATGGGCGGAACCGGTTGCGGATGATTGGGCAGGCGAGTCTTGCACCAGCTGAACTGAGGCGTGTTCATGGCCGGCAGTTGCACCATCGTCAAGTGGATGTTCTTGCCGTAGTGCAGCAGCTCGGAGCGGATGCTGTCAGTGAATCCGCGGATGGCATGCTTGGCTCCGCAATACGGGGCCTGCAGCGGGATCGCCCGGTACGCCAGCGCCGAGCCCACCTGGACGATCGTGCCCCGGTCGCGGGGCAGCATGCGCTTAAGCGCCGCCATCGTGCCCCAGACAGATCCGAGATAGGTCACCTCGGTCGCCCGTCGATACTCTTGCGGCGTGATCTCCCAAAACGGAGAGAACACGGTGGTCATGGCATTGTTCACCCAGATGTCGATCGGTCCGAGTTCGGCCTCGACGCGAGCGGCGGCCGCGTCGACCTGGTTCTCGTCGGCCACGTCGGCGTGGATCGCCACCGCTCGTCCGCCCAACCGTTCGATCTCCTTCTTGGCCGCCTCCAGCCCGTTGCCGCGGGCGAGCAGGCCGACCCATGCTCCTCGCCGTCCGAAGGCCCGAGCGGTGGCTCGGCCCACTCCCGCCGAAGCGCCGGTCACCACTACGATTTCGGGTTTCATGAGAGATCTCCTGGTTCCATCAACGGCCACGCTGCGCGAGCGGACTGGTCTCATCCGCGGCAAGGTTCCGAGCCGTGTTGATCAGTGCCACGTGCGAAAAGGCTTGTGGAAAGTTGCCCAGAAAGCGCCGGCGAGATGTGTCGTACTGTTCCGGCAGCAAACCCACCTCGTTCCGCAGACTCAACAGATAGGCGAAGAGTTGCTCTGCCTGCTGGTGCCGGCCCATGAGGGTCCAGGCATCCGCCAGCCAGAAACTGCACAGAAGAAATGCCCCTTCGTCGCCGGGCAGCGAATCGATTCCCGATTCCGTGCGATAGCGCCGCACGAGTCCATCCCGCAGCAGTTCCCTTTCTATCGCCTCGATCGTCCCGCGCACCCGAGGATCGCCGGGCGGCAGGAAGCCGAGCGCCGGAATGAGAAGTAGCGACGCGTCCACCTCACGCGAACCGTAGACCTGCACGAAACTATTCTTTTCCGCGTCGAACCCGCGTTCGCACACGTCGTCGTGCACCTCTTGCCGCAGCGCTCTCCATCGCTCGACGGGCCCGTCCAAACCGAATCGCTCGACGGCCTTCACCGCTCGGTCGAATGCCACCCAGACCATGATCTTGGAATGCGTCATGTGCCTGCGAGCCCCTGGGATTTCCCAGATTCCGTTGTCCGGCTGCCGCCAAATCTTCTCGAGATGACCCATCAGCACCTTCTGTATTCGCCAGGTGTTTTCATCCGGAGGCAGGCCGCGCGTGCGAGCGACGTGGAGCGTGTCCATGATCTCGCCGTAGACGTCCAGTTGGAGCTGCTCGACGGCACCGTTGCCGATGCGCACCGGCCGTGAGCCTTCATATCCGGGCAGCCAGGGTACTTGCGCTTCCCGCAGCCAGCGGTTGGCATCCACGGCATACAGGGCCTGCGTCTGTGAGGGCTCACCGGCCACGGCCCGGGCCAGCCAGTCTCGCCAGGCTACCGCTTCCGCGGTGAAGCCCGACTCGATCAGGGCATACAGCGTGAATGTCCCGTCCCGAATCCAGCAGTAGCGGTAATCCCAATTGCGCTGCCCGCCCAAACATTCCGGCAGCGACGTGGTCAGGGCTGCGATCAAGCCGCCGGTGGGGGCGTAGGACAGTCCTTTAAGCGTGACGAGCGATCGCAGGACCGCATCCCGGTGCTCGCCCTCGTGGCGGGCGGACGCGATCCATCGCTTCCAGCAGTCGGCAGTCTGTTCGAGGGCCTCGCTCGCAGCCGTCGGATGCTCCGCCGGCTCGAAAGAGGACGAGTAGCTCAGCACGAAGCAATTTTGCTGCTCAGCGGCGACCGTGAACTCCGCGACCGTGCTCATGTCTCGTCCGGTCATCTTCACGTCGCTGCGAACGTGCACCGCATGAGGGCCGGCAACGGCCGAAATCCCTCCTTCGCAAGACCGGACCCACGGAATCAGCAGGCCGTAGTCGAACCGGATCGTGAGCAGCATTTGCATCGGAACGCGGCCCCGCAGCCCCCGGACGATGCGCACAACCTGGGGCAGGGATCGCTCGGTCGGCATGAAGTCGATTAACCGGACCACGCCGTCGGTGGTGGTGAATTCAGTCTCCAGAATCAGACTGTACCCGTGGTACCGTCGGTGCACTTCCCGGATCTCCCCTCGAGGGCGGATCTCCCAGCACCCGTGCTCCTGGTTGCCCAGGAGGGCGGCAAAGCAGGCCGGCGAGTCGAAGCGAGGCAGACACAACCAGTCGATACTGCCCCGGGTCGAAACCAATGCCCCCGTTCGGCAGTCGCCAATCAGGCTGTAGTCTTCGATCCGCATGGCTTCACCGCACTCGCCGGCGCCACGAAGCGCCTTCACCAGCATATGGGGCGCCAGGTCCATTGGCCCACCTTGCCTCATCGCGGATATCCGTTGACGGCCAGGGTCCGACCGGTCTTGCGCGTGCGGAATTGGGTTGACAGGAGACAACGGAGTTAACGGAGAATCCTCTCTGTTATCTCCCTTATCTCCTGTAAGACTGTGCCTCGATATGCCTTTTCTGCGTGGACCCGAACTGAACCATGGGCAAGAACAGCAAGCACAGCAGGCCGCCGACCGCCGCAAACAGCAACAGCCGCGGAACCCTGCCTCTTCTCGGCCGGACATCGTTAGCAGTGTGCTCGGCTGTCACGACGTGCCTTCCTTTCTTCCCGCGTGAACTGCGAACCGGAGGGAAGGATACATCCTAACAATCATGACGCGCAACCATGTGAAATATGGCATCGAACTGGCACGCATCATGGCTGGCCACACGACGGCCGAGACGACCGAGGTCTACCTTGAGTTCTACGGCGTGCGATTGATGCTGTGGCAGAGGCCGGTTGACGCGACGGCGTACCAAACCGCGCGCCAAGCGCTTTTATGGGATTGGGCACGTGATCGTAAGTCCTTTACAGACAACAGCGGGCGACGGGGCTCGAACCCGCAACATTCAGCTTGGAAGGCTGATGCTCTACCAATTGAGCTACACCCGCAAGGTTTTCGGACAGCGATGTTTACGCACCTTCCGACGGCCCTCGGCAAGTGGCACCGTCGTGACGGCTCGCGTAGATCACGTTTACATCATATCGGCTGCCGTGCGCCAAGCAAGCTTGGGTTAGGCCCGCCTCGAGAGGCGGGCATCATTGGGGGGCTGGCGTCCCGCCCGCCTCAGGAGAGGCTTCTGGGACGGGAGTGGGCCGCAACGCGCGGCCGGCGCTTCTTGTCAGCTTGAGGCGGGCAGGAAGCCCGCCCCCAGCAAACTGTACCATTTCGGTCCTGTATTTCTTGACTTTGGTGCGGTGGACAGTTACAACCATTCGGCCAGCAAAGGCCGGGGTGATTGCATCACTGCTGCACCTGGGGTATGACACGCGGTTGAGGCGACCGGCGCGGGTTGCGACCGCGAGAGTCGCAGCTGCGGCGCCACAACTGCGGAGCTGCTGTCGCGGAAGTCGGGACTGCGGAGCCGTATCCGCGGGGCCGCGGGTGCGGAACCGCGAATGTGGAGTATGGGCGGGGCGGGTTTCCGTCACGCGGCATCGGCTGACCGAAGCTACAAAACGAGGCGGGCTCGCACGCATGCGGATTCTGTTCATCTATCCCAACCTCAACGCTGAAGAGGGGTTCAACCACGGGATCGCCGACCTGTCGGGCTGTCTGCGGGCCTGCGGGCACGAGACCGGCCTGATCAACATCAACGAGGCGCTCTACGACGTGCCCACCGACGAACAGATCGTCGAGCAGGTGCGGGCGTGGAACCCCGGGCTGGTCGCCTTTTCGGTCATGACGCAACAGTACAAGTACGCCTTGCGGCTGGCACGGCAGATCAAGGCGGCCATGCCCGAGATCCCCATCGCGGTGGGGGGCGTGCATTGCATCATGTGCACCGAGGAGGTCAAGAACGACGGGTTCTGGGACTTCATCGGCGTGGGCGAATGCGACGAGGCGTTTCCGCAACTGGTCAACCTGCTCGAGGCGGGCGACGAACGCTACCAGGACGTGCCCAATTTCTGCATCCGTCGCCCCGACGGCACGTACAAAACCAACCCGCTAGGCCGATACCCGGTCCTCGACGAGCTGCCGCCCAAGGACTACGAGATCTTCGATTTGCCGCACATGCTGGGCCGCAAGAACGGCTGGCAGTCGATCCTGACTTCCCGCGGCTGCCCATACCGCTGCACCTACTGCTTCAACCACGAGGTGACCGACCGTTACCTCGAGGACGGCGGCCATTCGCGGCGGAGCTACCTGCGGCATTACGACATCAAGCGGATGATGAACGAGCTGCGCGAGCTCAAGAAGCGGCATCCGTACATCGAGACGTTCATCTTCGACGACGACCTGTTCACGCTCAACAAGCAGTACTGCATCGACTTTGCCAAGGCCTACGCCGACGCGGACCTCGGCGTGCCCTACGTGCTCAACGGCCACGTGCAGACGTTCAGCGAGCCCATTGCCAAGGCGCTCTCCGAGTCGCCGTGCATGATCATCAAGTTCGGCGTGGAGGCCGGCAGCGAGCATCTGCGCAAGAAGGTGCTCGAACGGCACATGAGCAACCAGGCTATCATCGACGCGTTCGCGCTGTGCGATCAGTACGGCCTGCACACGTCAGCCTTCCTCATGTTCGGTCTGCCCTATGAGACGCGGGACATGATGGAGGAGACGGTGGACCTCATGGCCCGCATCAAGCCAGGCCGCATGCGTTGGGCCATTTTCTTCCCGTTTCCCGGCACGAAGAGCTACACCATCTGCAAGCTGGGCGACCTGATCGACTATCGCAAGATGGATGCGATGGACAACTACTTCTGCGCATCCTGCCTGAAGTTCGATGACGCGACCGACCTGTACATCCGCAAGCTCCAACGGACGTTCCATTGGCGGGTGAACGCCCGGGCTGGGTTCCCTGTGTCGGCCGATTACGCCAAGCTGGTCGAAGAAGTGGACGCGCTCACGGCGGAGGAATGGCACGAGGCGAGCGAGTCGCTGCTCCAGCGCGACCGAACCATCTCCAACGCGTACCTGGCCCGTGTGCCGGCCGGCGACGCCGAGGCTCGTGCCCAGTGGAAGCACTACTCGATCCGCTACACCGAGGTGATGGCCGTGGACAGCGATTTCGTCCTGGCCGAGAAGGGCGACTACAAGAACCTCGGCGCCCGGCGATGGAAGGCCTTCCGCGATCAAATCAGCGTGTCGCGGGCGGCTGCGGCGGCGCTCAAGGCCGACGGCGCGGGCGGCGGCAACGGAGCCATCCTCAACAGCGCCGTGGGCTCGGTCGATCTGCCCGACCTGCACATTCTCCAATCGCACACCGAGGCCGGTGAGTGGCGGTCGATCCCTGTTCAGAGCCTCAACCCCAACTCCGGCGTGGTGCAGATTCGGCTTCCGAGTTGACCCCGGGGCTCCGAACGCCGAGGTTGGTTCTGGCCGATGCATGCCATGCCAGCCGCGGTGCCGGCCGGGCGGCCTGTCGACGACGCCACACAAGACTTTATCGCGTCACCGCTTGCCTTGTCCGGGAACAAGTGCCATCCTATCATCCCTTGTGAAAATTCGCACGATCCGTTTTGGGTTGTCACTATGGTGAACGGCTGCTACCCTGCCGCTCCACGGTGGGTCAGCTGTTCGAATTCGGGTGAGTGTTTTGCCGGCGAACGCCGTTATCAAACGGCGAAGGCCGCGGCAGGTATAGCGTGTCGATGACGCAACCACAACCGAGTACCCTCGTGCACGAGGGGGTGGACGAGTTCACCGGTGAGGATCACTGGGTCCTGAACTTCGGGCCCCAGCACCCGGCCACCCACACCACGCTGCGCCTGGTCATGGAACTGGACGGCGAGCGGGTGGTCTCGTGCGTGCCGCACATCGGCTACCTGCACAGCGGGTTCGAGAAGCTCGGCGAGCATCTGGACTACAACCAATACGTCACCATCGTCGAGCGGATGAACTACATCAGCCCGATGGCCGACAACATTGCCTGGCACACGGCCTGCGAGAAGCTGTTCGGCATCGAACTGACGCCGCGCTGTAAGGTGATCCGGACGATTTGTGCCGAGTTGGCCCGGATTCAGGATCACCTGCTCTGCGTCGGGACCGCCGCCCTGGATCTGGGCGGGTTCACCGCTTTTCTTTACGGCTTCAACGAGCGCGAGTGGATCTACGACCTGTTCGAGGAACTTAGCGGCTCGCGCTACCACAACAGCTATACCCGGGTCGGCGGCATCTCACAGGACATGCCCGACGACTGGCCCGCTCACGTGAAGGAATTCCTGAAGCGTCTGCCGCGGGCTCTCGACGACGTTGAAGCCTTGCTCACCCGCAACCGGATCTTCATCGAGCGGACCAAGGGCGTGGGCTACCTCAGTGCCGAGGACGCCATCGCTTGGGGCTGGACGGGCCCCATCGCTCGGGCGTCGGGCGTGCGGCGCGACCTGCGCAAGGACGAGCCGTACTTGTGCTACGCCGACAACTGGGACGGCCGGGGCTCCTCGGGCGTGGAGTTCAAGGTGCCCGTTTCTCGCAGCGGCGACGTGCTGGCCCGCTATCTTGTGCGACTGGAGGAGATGCGGCAGTCCCAGGCCATCATCGAGCAGTTGATCGATAACGTGCCCGCCGGGCCCATCGACCAGTTTCCGTTCAAGAAACGGCCTGACAGCCTGCCGCGCAAGCAAGAGATCTACTTCAGCATCGAGGGGTTGATCCATCACTTTGAGACGCTGATGTGGAACCGCGGTTTCGAGCCGCCCATCGGCGAGGCGTACGGCGCCAACGAGACGGCCAACGGCGAGCTGGGTTATTACATCGTCAGCGACGGCGGCCGGGTTCCATATCGGGCCCGGACGCGTCCGCCCAGCTTCATCAACTACCAGGTGTTCGAGAAGCTGGTGGTCGGTCACCAGATCAGCGACGTGGTGGCGGTGCTGGGCAGCTTGAACATCATCGCCGCGGAATTGGATCGGTGAGGGAGAGACCTGAGGCTTGAGACCTGAGACCTGAGACCTGAGGCTTGAGACTTGAGTGAATGAGAGGGGCGGTGGACCAGCGGTTAGGGCATGGAGATGACAACGAGCCATCTTTCACCAGCCCCTAGCCCCCAGTCCCCAGCCCCTAAGGAATCCGTATGGCTTGGCGTGCGATTGACAGACAGACTCCTGCGAGAGACGACTCGGATCAGCCGCTGCTGAGCGAGGCGGTCAAAGAGAAGATCCGCGCGTTCTTCCCGCGGTATCCCACCAAGCGGGCGGCGTTGCTGCCGGCCCTGCACATCGTGCAGGAGACCTACGGCCACGTGAGCCACCGGGCCATGCGCGACGTGGCGGAACTGCTGGAGATTCCGCCGTCGCAGGTGCTGGATACGATCAGCTTCTACACGCACTACTGGACGAAGCCGCGCGGCAAAAAGACCATCGTGGTCTGCCGCAGTCTCTCGTGCCAGTTGATGGGGGCCGACGAAGTAATCGACTCGGTCCGCAAGCACCTCGGCGTGGAGGAGCACGAGACCACGGCCGACGGCGAATACAGCTTCGTCACCGAGGAATGCCTGGGCACCTGCGAGCACGGGGCGTGCATGCTGATCAACGAAAAGCTGCATAAACGCGTCAAGCCCGAGGACGTGCCCAAGATTCTGGCCGACCCGAATAACGCCCGGATCGACGTGCCGCGCAGCGAACTGTATGACGGAGTGAAGGGAGAGGCGTGAGACTTGAGACTTGAGACCTGAGGCTTGAGGGTACGCGAGGGACGGTGGACCCTGCACCAGTCCCCAGGCCCTAGCCCCCAGTCCCGGGCCCCCGGGCCCGACGGCGATAACGCATGAAGTATGAACCGGTACTACTGAAGAACGTCGGTGTCGAAGGCTCGCGGACGCTGCGCGTCTACGAGTCGCGGGGCGGGTATGCTGCCGCGCGCAAGGCCCTGACGCAGATGTCGCCCGAAGCGGTGGTTGAGGAGGTCAAGAAGTCGAACCTGCGCGGTCGGGGCGGCGCCGGGTTTCCCACCGGCGTGAAATGGGGCTTCCTGCCCAAGGATCGCGACGTAACGTACTTGTGCGTCAACTTCGACGAGTCCGAGCCGGGCACGTTCAACAACCGCTACCTCGTCGAGCACGATCCGCACATGCTGCTCGAGGGCATCCTCATCGCCGGCTTCGCCACCAAGACGGTCACCGCCTACATCTATATTCGCGTGGAATTCCACGAGGTCTTCCACATCCTGCAGCGGGCGTTGGACGAGGCGTACGCGGCCGGCTACTTCGGCAAGAACATTTTCGGCACGGACTATTCGCTGGACTGCTACATCCATCGCGGCGCCGGTGCCTACGTGTGCGGCGAGGAGACCGGCCTCATGGAGTCGCTCGAAGGCAAGCGGGGCTGGCCGCGCATCAAGCCGCCGTTTCCCGCCATCGAGGGGCTTTTCCGCAAACCCACCGTGGTCAACAACGTCGAGACGTTGGCCTGCCTGCCGCACATCATCGAGCGGGGAGCGGACTGGTTCACCAGCATCGGCACGCCCGGCAGCGCGGGGCCGAAGCTCTACACGACGTCGGGCCCGGTGAATCGGCCGGGCTGCTTCGAGGCGCCGCTGGGCCTGACGGTCCGCGAGTTGATTTACGGCGACGATTTCAGCCGGGGCATGGTGGGCAACAAGAAGGTCAAGGGCGTGATCCCGGGCGGACTGTCTGTGGGGATTCTCACGGGGGACGAGCTGGACTGCCGGCTGGACTTCGAGGACGTGCGCAATTACGGCCTCCTGGGCCTGGGGACGGCCGGGGCCATCGTCCTCAACGAGGATGCCGACATTCGTCGGGTGCTGGCCAACGTCGCGCGGTTCTACGCCCACGAGTCGTGCGGTCAGTGCACGCATTGCCGCGAGGGCACGGGCTGGATGTACCAGATCGCCCGGCGCATCGCCGACGGGGCCGGCCGTGAAGTCGATCTCGATCTCATCATCGAACTGACGTTCAACATGGGCATGATGCCCGGGCTGAGCATCTGCGGCCTGCCGGACGGGGCAGCCTACCCCATCCGGACCATCGTGCAGAAGTACCGGGCCGAGTTCGAGGAGCACATTCGGCGTGAGGAGGCCGCGCGAGTGGAAGCGGCGATCAAATCCCGCGTGCCCGCCGCGTATTCGCTGCCCATCTGGGGCCAATTCGTGCCTCAGGGCAAGCAGGCGACGGGCGGGCTCGGCGTGGCGTGAATTGAGCGAGAAGATCTGACGTGAAACGTGCGAGGTGAGAAGCAGGAAGTGAGCGGACGCGGCTTGCCCACGCGGCTGGGTTCCGGCTTCTGATCTCTCACGGGTCGAGTGCACCGATGGCCAAGATCATCATTGACGGACAACCGGTGGAGTGCCGCGACGGCATCAGCGTGCTGCAGGCTGCCCTGGAGGCGGGCTGGGACATCCCGCACTATTGCTATCATCCGGCCCTGTCGGTCGTCGCATCGTGCCGGCTGTGTCTGATGGAAATGAAAATGCCCAATCCCAAGACCAAGGAAATGGATTGGGCACCCAAGCTCATCCCGAGCTGCCAGACGCCCGTGCGCGACGGCCTGGAAGTGCGGTTCGACTCCGACGTCGTTCGCAACAACCAGGAGCGCGTGCTCGAATACTATCTGATCAACCATCCACTCGATTGCCCGGTATGCGACAAGGCCGGCGAGTGCTACCTGCAGGACTACAACTATCAGTTCGGCAAGGCCCGCTCGCGGATGGTCGATCCCAAGCACAAGAACCCCAAGAAGGACATCGGACCGCACACGCTCCTGTATCAGGATCGCTGCGTCATGTGTACGCGGTGCGTGCGGTTTGCCCAGGAGATCGCGGGCACGAGCGAGCTGTGCATCGTCAATCGCGGCAACCGGGCGGAAATCGACATCTTCCCCGGCCACCCGCTCGACAATCCGCTGCAGGGCAACGTGGTGGACCTGTGTCCGGTGGGATCGCTGCTCGACAAGGACTTCCTGTTCAAGCAGCGCGTCTGGTTCATGCGGAAGCACGCGTCGATCTGCCGGGCGTGCAGCACCGGCTGTGCGATCTTTGTCGATGAGAACGAACAGCGGGTCTATCGGCTGCGGCCGCGTTACAATCCGGGCGTCAACGACTGGTGGATCTGCGACGAAGGACGCTTCGGCTGGAAGTTCGTCCACGATGAGCGGCGCATCGCCCGTCCTCGACTGCGGCGCGGCAATCAGGTCGAGTCGCCGGCGTGGGAATCGATACCGGCCATCGTGCGCCATCGACTCGAACAGGTCGTGGCCCAGCACGGTCCGGGATCGGTCGCCGTCCAACTGTCGCCCGAATTGGCTTGTGAAGAGGCGTGGCTGCTCGCGTCATTTGTCCGGTCCATCGCGCCGGAAGCGGCGCTGGCGGTCGGCGACGTGCAGCTTGTCGGCGAGGATCAACGATTCCCCATCGGTACGGCCGCGTCCGAATCACAGTCCTCAGCGCCCGGCGCTGCTCCGGACTCGGAACCGGCGCAGGGCGGCAAGCCGGCCGCCGAACAGGGCGATCGCAGTCCGGTCGGCAGCCTGCCCGTACTGAACGGCGTCAAGTTCATCATCCACGCAGAGAAGAATCCAAACCGCCGCGGCATCGAAGCCGTGCTGCGGGGCTTGGGCGGCAACGTGATCAGCCGCGAGGATCTGATGGCTCGCGCCGGCAAGGGCGAATTCAAGGCGATGTGGATCGCCGGCGGCTATCCCAAGCCGGATTGGCCGACCAAGGAACTGGTCACCGCGGCCGGCAAGACCGAGTTCCTTGTCGTGCAGGATACGTTCGAGAACGGCCTGACCGCGGCGGCGCACTTGGTCTTGCCATTCTGCGCGTGGCTGGAGCGGGAAGGAACGTTCGTGAACTTCCAAGGCCGTGCGCAGCCCTTCGAGCGGGCAATTAATCCGCCTGAGGGGGCGATGACAGACGGACAGTACCTTTGGGCCGTGGCCGGCTACTCGGGTCTGTACCGGGCGGCCAAGGTGCGGGAACTGATGGCAGCCGCCGTGCCGGAGTTGAATGATTTGCACGTGCCGCCGGACCCGCCGGAGCACCAGCACTGAGAAGGACGAATGACGAAGCTCGAATGACGAATTACGAATAAATGACGGAATCCGAATGAAGATGCCAGTATTGATGTGCGACGCCAATGGGCGTTTGCGTCATTCGAGCTTCGGGCTTCATTCGTCATTCGGATTTCGGCATTCGACATTGACGCTTGAGATTCACCCATGTTGGGTTTCGCAATCACACAGTTCTGGTTCAGCGTCGGCTTGATGGCCGTCCTTTTGGGCATCATCCTGACTGCGGTCGCGTACTGCATTCTGCTCGAACGCAAGGTGTCGGCGTGGATGCAGGATCGACTGGGGCCCAACCGCGTGGGGCCGGGCGGACTCTTGCAGCCGCTGGCCGACGGCCTGAAGTTCTTTATCAAGGAAGACATCACCAGCTCGCGCGTGGACCGCGTCATGTTTGTGCTCGCTCCCGGCATCGCCTTTACCATCGCCGGTATCGCTTTCGCGGTGATCCCCTGGGCCGGGGCGGTCGAGATCGGCGGCCAAAGACTCTGGACACAGGTGGCGACCATCGACATTGGCCTGCTCTACATCCTGGCCGTCGGCTCGCTGGCTGTGTATGGCGTCGTGCTGGGCGGCTGGGCGAGCAACAACAAGTATTCGCTTTATGGCGGCATCCGTGGGGCGGCGTCCATGCTCAGCTACGAAGTCCCCATGGGCCTGGCCATCCTCGTGGTCGTGCTCACGTCGGGCGAGGTCCGACTCGAGCGGATTGTCAGCCAGCAGATGGGCACCACATGGAACGTCCTCCTGCACCCGCTGGCGTTCCTCATCCTGCTGACCACCTCCTTCGCCGAGACCAATCGCGCTCCGTTCGACCTGGCCGAGGCCGAGCAGGAGCTGATCGGCGGATACCAGACCGAATACAGCTCCATGAAGATGGCCCTGTTCTACCTGGGCGAGTACTTCCACATGATCACGGCCAGTGCCTTCATGATCGTGCTCTTTCTGGGCGGCTGGGAGCTGTTCCCGTCCAGTGCCCGCACGGGTTGGACCTGGGTGGCCTGGCTCAACGACGATCCAAGCTGGGCGGCGATGAGCTGCCGTTTCTTCATCATGAGCGGCAAGATCTTCCTGTTCATCTTTTTCTTCATGTGGATTCGCTGGACACTGCCGCGGTTCCGTTTCGACCAGCTCATGAGGCTGTGCTGGACGGGCCTGGTGCCTGTAGGTCTCGTGTTGGTCGCGCTGGTCGGCGTGCTGGTGTACTTGGGGCGGCCGATTTCGATCTGGGCGACGCTGGGCAATGTCGTGGTGTTCGCGGCACTGGTGTTATACATGGCGATCCGATCGCCGAAGCTGACGGGTCGGCAGCCGTATCTGCCGGCGCTGGACGTGTGAACGCATTACGTTTGTTTCCGCCCCGCAGGGGCGAGGGGCAATAGCCGGCGGCGTAAGCCGCCGGAATGAGAAATCGCCACGTTTTCTTCTTCTTTGATCGGGCCGGCTTCGCCGGCCCGATCAAAGAAGAAAAAGGAGAATCGTCGCGACGGTCCGGGGGCTCACGCCCCCGGCTATTGACTGCCGCCCTGTGCAGGACGGGAGATCTGGGAGCGACTGCCGCCCCGACGGGGCTGAAAAATCCGAGATCGCGTTCCGCGAGATCGCGGACGACGAGAGCGAGGACGAGACTGCGAGAACAACGGCGAATGCACCAGAGGATCAGCGGAGGCAACTTGTGACGACAGCTTGGCTCTTGGTTTCGGCGTTGACGCTGGCGGCGCCTTCGGAGAAGGAGATCCTGGACGGAGCGGATGCGCGCATTCGGGAACATCGCACGGCCGAGGCGGTGTTGCGCATCCTCGATCGCGAGGACCGGCCGCTGCCCGCCGGTACGGAAGTGCGCATCGAACAGACCAATCACGCGTTCCTGTTCGGGTGCAACATCTTCGTTCTCGGCCGCTTCAAGACGCCCGAGGAAAACGAGGCCTACGCGAAGCACTTCGCCGAGTTGCTGAACTATGCCACGCTGCCCTTTTACTGGTGGGCCTACGAACAGAAGTCCGACGCTCCCGGCCACGATCGTATCGACGAGATCGCCCACTGGTGTCGGGAGAACAACGTGCAGATGAAAGGGCACCCACTGGCCTGGAACTACATCGATCCGAAGTGGATCCCGAACGATGTGGACTTGGCCCGTTCGCTGCAGATGGCCCGAATCTTCCGCGAGGTCAGCCATTTCAAGAACACCATCGACATCTGGGACGTGGTCAACGAGGCCACTGCCTATGACCGTCCCGAGCTCATCAAGAATGCGCCCGTGACCACCCGCGTTATTCGTGAGACGGGCGTGGGACCGTATCTCCGCCAGGCGTTCAAGGCGGCCCGTGCCGCCAACCCGCAAGCCACGCTCATCATCAACGATTATCGCGACGGCGAGGACTACGCGTACAAGGTGCTCAACGAGCTGGTGGACGACCAGGGCAAGCCGCTGTACGACGTCATCGGCATCCAGTCGCACCAGCACGGCGGGGCGTGGTCGGTTCAGCACATTTGGGAAGTCTGCGAGCGGTTTAAGCGCTACGGCAAGCCGCTGCACTTCACCGAAACGACGTTCGTTTCCGGCAAGCAGGGTTGGGGCCTGACGGATGCGGACCCGAATTTCAAATGGGAAAGCACGCCCGAAGGCGAGCAGCGGCAGGCCGACGACGCCGAGCGGTTCTACACTGTTCTGTTCAGCCATCCGGCGGTCGAGGCGATCACCTGGTGGGACTTCGCCGACGCCATGGCCTGGCAGGAAGCGCCGGCCGGGCTGATCGACAAGAACCTCAAACCCAAGCCTGTCTATCATCGGCTCAAGTCGCTGATCAAGGGCAAGTGGTGGACGCAGACGACCGCCCGGATCGGCGACGATGGGACGGCCCGGTTCCGAGGGTTCCTGGGGACGTACCGCTTGGCCGCCAGTACGGGTGACGCCGCTGCTATCGGCGAGTTCACGTTGTCCCGGTCGGCCGACGGCGCAGTCGAGGTCCGATTGAAATAAGGCGCATCGGTTTCGAGTGCCGGTGCCATGATCATGATCGACGAAAAAGACATCATCGAGATCCCCGACCCCACGCTGACCGCGGCGGATAAGCTGTATCTGCCGCAGGTGCTGGTGGGCTTGAAGACGACGTTTCGGCATCTCTTCAAGAAGAAGCTCACCGTCCAGTACCCGGAGGAGCGCAAACCCGTCCGCGTCGAGAATTATCGCGGCGTGCATCGGCTCAACCGCGACGAGCAAGGCCGCGTGGCGTGCGTGGCCTGCTTCATGTGCCAGACTGCGTGCCCGGCACACTGCATCCACATCGAGGCGGGCGAGTCGCCCTGGCCCGATCGCGAGAAGTATCCGGTCAAGTTTGACATCGACGAGCTGCGGTGCATTTTCTGCGGCATGTGCGAGGAAGCCTGTCCGGTGGACGCCATCGAACTGACGCCGGAGCATACGCTCGTGGGCATGACCCGCGAGGAGATGATCTTCGACAAGGAGAAGCTCCTGGACATGTTCGACCGCACGCGTGAGGTCAAGCCGCGGCGCAATCCGAAGATCACGGGCTATCCCGTGGGCGGGCCGATTCCGCAGGTGGACGACAACCCGATCGAAAAGGGAGGCTACGGAGCGTGACCGCTGCCGCGCTATATGGCTTGTATATCGTGCTCGCCGTCCTGGCCGGCGGCGTGTACCTCGCGCTGCCCGCGGAACGGCCGCTGGTCCGGCGCGTCTGGCAGGCGGGGCTTATCGTGGGGGCTGCGGGGCTGGTCGGGCTGGCCATGTACCTGGCCTGGTGGATCGGAGCCGGCTTCGAGGGCCGCGTGTTCTTCGTCATGTTCGCGTTGTTGGCCATCGCGGGGGCCGTCGGCGTGGTGACGCATCGGCGGCCGGTCTACAGTGCGGTGTTCCTCGTGCTGGTCGTGCTGGCCGTGTCGGGCCTGTGCATCCTCGCCGCTGCCGAGTTCCTGGCCGCCGCGCTGGTCATCGTGTACGGCGGCGCCATTCTGGTCACGTACATCTTCGTGATCATGCTCGCCCAGCAGGGCGGCGAAGCCTCTTACGACCGGCGCTCCCATGAGCCGCTGGCCGCCGTGATCATGGGCTTCGCTCTCATGGCGGCTACCACGCAGGCCATGGTCGCCACCGATCCCATCGCGTTGCACGCGATTGAGGCAAGACACGTGGCGCTGGCAGGGGCTGACGCTGAGGACGCCGACGCCCGTGCCGCGGAAAGCGTCGCCGACACGGCCGCGTCGCCAAGCGGTACCGCAGAACCCGGTAACGTGCGAAAGGTGGGGGCCGTGCTGGCTCGCGACTACATGATTGCCGTGCAGGTGGCGGGCCTGCTCATGCTCGTGGCTATGGTCGGAGCCATCGCCATCGCGCGCAAGAAGATTGATCCCGAGGATCTGACCGAGCACGAGGTGGCGCAACTGGAAGCGGCCGCCAAGGCCGAGCCGCCCGGGCGATTTGTCGAGCCGTTTGCGAGGGTCACCCGTGAGCATCGTTAACGCTTACATCCTGGTCGGCGCCATCCTGTTCGCGATCGGACTGGTGGGTTTTCTGTCGCGCCGCAACCTGATCCTGATGTTCCTGTCCACCGAGATCATGTTCCAGGGTGTGATCCTGAATCTCGTGGGATTCGGTATTCGGCACTTGGACCTGAAGGGTCAGACGTTCGCGCTGTTCCTGATCGTCATCGCCGCGGTGGAAGCCGGCCTAGCCTTGGGCCTGGTGGTGCTCTTGTTCCGGCGGCAGGGAACGCTCGACGCGGAAGACTGGCAAAGGATGAAAGGGTAACGAAGCTGTCAGCCGTCAGCTATCAGCTTTCATCCATCAAGTATTAACTGTCGGCCGGGAAAGAGATGACACTGAGCTTTTCAGAATTCGGTTTGCTGCAGGTCGCACCGTTGATCCCGCTGTTGCCGTTGATCGCGGCGGCGGTGATCGGCGTGTTCGGCACGCGCGTGCTGAAGTCGGCCAGCCATTGGGTCGCGATCGTCGGCGTGGGCGGTGCCCTGGTTTGCAGCGCCGTGTTGTTCCACGCCGTCCGCCAGCTCTCGCCCGAACAGTACACGGCCATCTACCGCCTGTACTCGTGGATCAGCCCGCTGCCCGGCGTGTGGTTCGACGTCAACTTTCGCATCGACCCGCTGACGGGGGTCATGCTCCTGACCGTCTGCGGCGTCGCGCTCCTGGTGACCATCTACTCCCGCGACTACATGCGGGAGCACGGCCACCCCGAGCGGGGCTACGAGCGATACTTCGCTTTCATCGCACTGTTCGTCTTCAGCATGTGCACGCTTGTGCTGGCCGGCAACTTCCTCCTGCTCTTCCTGGGCTGGGAGCTGGTGGGCCTGTGCAGCTACCTGCTCATCGGGTTTTACTACGGCAAGCCCGCGGCGGCTGCGGCGGCCAAAAAAGCGTTCATCGTCAACCGCATCGGCGATTTCGGTTTCAGCCTCGGCGTGCTGGCGATCTACTACTGGGTGTCGCCCTTCGTCCAGCCCGGCCAGAGTGCATTGGACTACACCGTCGTCTTCGCCAACGTTTCCAACTTGACGCAGGGCCAGTGCACCACCATCGCGCTGCTGTTGTTCGCCGGAGCGGTGGGCAAGAGCGCCCAGATCCCGTTGTACGTCTGGCTGCCCGACGCCATGGAAGGCCCCAGCCCCGTGTCGGCTCTCATTCACGCGGCCACCATGGTGACGGCCGGCGTGTACATGGTGGTGCGCTGCGGCGCCATCTTCGTCGCATCGCCGCTGGCCATGTCCGTGGTGGCGGCCATCGGCGCGGTCACGGCCTTGTTTGCCGCGACCATCGCGCTGGCTCAGTACGACATGAAGCGCATCCTGGCTTATTCGACCATCAGCCAGCTCGGCTACATGTTCCTGGGCGTGGGCGCACTGGCCGCCGACTCGGCCGTCTTCCACTTGTTCACGCACGCCTTCTTCAAGGCCTTGCTCTTCCTGGGAGCGGGCAGCGTGATGCACGCCATGGGCGGCATCATCGACGTTCGCCGCTTCAGCGGTCTTCGGCGCATCCTGCCCTGGACCTGTGCCACGTTCGTGATCGGGGCCCTGGCCTTGGCCGGTTTCCCGTTCTTCTCCGGCTTCTTCAGCAAGGACGAGATCATCCATGCCGCGTTCGAGAGGCACGCGCTGTTCGGCGTGCTGGCCATGGTGACCGCCTTGCTGACCGCGTTCTACACGTTCCGCATGGTCTTCCTGGCGTTCTGGGGCGAGCAGCGCGTTCCCGAGGGCGTGCATGCCCACGAATCAGGGCCGTGGATGCTCGTGCCGCTGGTGTTGCTCGCCGTCGGCGCCATAGGCGCGGGCTACGTCGGCGTCTCGCTGCATGCGGGCGGATTCGCCGGCTTTATCGAGCCTCACGGCGTCTTCCACGAGTTCCTCGCGCCGGTGACGGCTCCGTTCCATGCTGCTGTGTCGTCATCCGTGCATAGCGAGGTCGCGCCTACGGCCGAGCACGCTGGCGGCCACACGTTGATGTACGTTTCGGCGGTGATCTCCATCGTTGGCATCGCCTTCGCCTGGTGGATGTACGCTCGGCGTCGCGGCGTCGCGGCTCGCGTGGCCGAGAACTGGCCCGAGGTGCACTCGCTCATCCACAACAAGTACTACATCGACGAGTTTAACGACGTCACGGTCGTTCAGCCGTTGTGGCGGACCGGCTTGGCCGCGTTCGGGGCCGATCGCATCGCGGTCGATGGCATGCTCGCCCTCATCACCGCCGTGCCGCGCGGACTGGGGGGTCTGTTCCGCACGCTCCAGGACGGCATGATGCAGAGTTACGGCGTGACCATGACGGCCAGTCTGCTCCTGATTGTGCTGATCGTCTTGCTGGTAGGGTAGGGATTCGGTAATGGTGGGATTTCTCCACGATTGGATACTCACGCTGCTCATCGTCCTGCCGATCGTCGGGGCGGTGGCCGTAGCGGTCATGCGGCGGCTGGACGACCCGGATGCCGACCGCCGGCGGATCAGCACCATGGCCCTGGGCTGGTCGCTGCTCGTGCTCGTCGCGGCGGTGGTGATGGTGACGCTGTTCTACGCCGAGCGGAGCGAGGCCGCCGGCGAGTCGGCGGCGCGGTGGGGCGGCATGGCCCTTCAACAGAGCGTCGGCTGGGTCTGGGACGTCGGGCCCGGCGAGCCTGCCACTCGCGGATACCTCGACATCCGCTACAGCGTGGGTGTAGACGGCCTGAGCGTCTGGCTCGTCGTGTTATCGGCACTGCTTTCCACGCTCAGCATCTGGGCCAGCTTCACCGGTATCCGCACGCGGGTCAAAGAGTTCTACGCCCTCATGCTCCTGCTCGAAGCGGCCATGATCGGCGTGTTCTGCGCCCGCGACTTGCTGTTGTTCTACGTCTTCTTCGAGTTCACACTCGTGCCGCTGTTCTTCATCATCGCCATCTGGGGCGGCGTCGAGCGGCGGTTCGCGGCCATCAAGTTCTTCCTGTACACCTTCACCGGCAGCATGCTCATGTTCGCCGGCATCCTGTACCTGGCCTATGCGGCCTTCTCGTTGCCCGCCGAGCAGGGGGGCGTCGGCCGTTTCACCTTCGACATCGACACGCTGTACCGGCTGCAACTCAGCCCGGCCACGCAATGGTGGCTGTTCCTGGCGTTCGCGATCGGGTTCGCCGTGAAAGTGCCCCTCTGGCCGCTGCACACGTGGTTGCCGCTCGCTCACACCGAGGCGCCGACCGCCGGCAGCGTGCTCCTGGCAGGCATTCTGCTCAAGCTCGGCACGTACGGCTTCCTGCGGTTCAACCTCCCCATGTTGCCCGCTGCCAGTTGGGAGTTCGCGCCACTCATGGCCGTGCTTTCCATCATCGGCGTGATCTATGCCGCCCTGGCCGCCTGGGTCCAGGGCGACATGAAAAAGCTCGTGGCCTACTCGTCGGTGTCGCACCTGGGCTTCTGCATCCTCGGACTGTTCAGCCTCAAAAACGCCGGCGTGACCGGTTCGCTCCTGCACATGATCAATCACGGCTTGTCCACCGGGGCGCTCTTCCTCGTGGTCGGCATGATCTACGAGCGGTATCACACCCGCGAGTTCCGCCAGCTCGGCGGGTTGGCTCGGCGGATGCCCTGGCTGGCCTTCTTCCTCGTGTTCTTCTCGTTAGCCAGCATCGGCCTGCCTGGTCTCAACGGCTTCGTCAGCGAGTTCCTCGTGCTCCTGGGCACGTTCACGTCGGCGCATTCACTGGCCAATTCGCCCGCCGGACCGCTGGGCGTCGTTTACGCCGTGTTCGCCGCCACCGGCATCATTCTGAGTGCCATTTATATGTTGGCCATGTGCCAGCGAGTCTTGTTCGGCCCGCTGGTCGAGCCGCCGCACACGCCGGACGTCGAGCACGTGAGAACCTCCGACCTGAACGGCCGGGAAATCGCCGTCCTGACACCTCTTGCCGTGTTGTGTCTGATCATCGGCGTCTATCCCAAGCCGTTGATCGACACCATCCAACCCGCGGCCGAGCGTCACGTGCTGGACTACGTCTTCTTCGAGGAGCCCAGCCAGGCACCTAGCGCATTCGTGCAGAATGAACCAGTTTCCGATGCGAACCGCGATCGTCCGGGAGCGGTCGGCCGGCTATCCCCGTCCGGCGGTCCCATGTTCTCGCCTGAGCCCGTTTTCACCTCCGCGGCGAAGGAGGTGATGCCATGAGCGGCTACGACCTGATCAACCTGATCGCGCCGGAAATCACGCTGCTCATCGGTGGCTGCGCGGTCCTGCTCCTGGGTCTGGTTCGCGCGGCCCGTGAGCGTTTCCTCACCGGCTGGGTGGCTCTGTTCGCCGTCCTGGCTGCACTGTTTGCGGCGTGGAACATGGCCATCCCGTCCGACCGCACGGCTCTGGGCATGCGCGTAGGCGATCTGGTTTGGTACGTCCGGATCATCGCCCTGGGCGTGGGGGCGGCCGTGCTGCTCGTGCACTGGCATCTGCCGCGTCCCGACGAGCGCGGCGAGATGTTCTCCATGATCCTCTTCAGCCTCGCCGGCGTGCTGATCACTGCCCTGGCCGACGACCTGGTTCTGCTGTTCATGGCTTTGGAACTGGTCAGCGTGCCGACGTATGTGCTGGTTTCGATCGGCCGCAGCGACGTGCGGGCTCAGGAGGCGGGCGTCAAGTACTTCTTCCTCGGCGCGATGTCCAGCGCGCTGATGGTTTACGGCTTCAGCTTCCTCTATGGCGCGTCGGGAACGACTGTGCTCAGTACCATGACGCTGAGCCCCGAAGGGGCGTACGCGACGCTCGGGCTCGTGCTGGCGTTTGCCGGGTTGGCGTTCAAGATCGCCGCTGTTCCGCTGCACGTCTATGCCGCCGACGTCTATCAGGGCGCGGCTTCGCCCGTCACTGGTCTGCTGGGATTTTTCCCCAAGCTGGCCGGCTTCATCGCCATCATCAAGTTGTTGTGGATCGTTCAGCCAGCCGGCGCCGTGACCAGTGGCTGGAACCTCCCGACCGCGGCGTTCGTCTTCCTGTGGATCGTCGCGGCGGCCACCATGACCGTCGGTAACGTCCTCGGCCTCATGCAGACCAACGTCAAGCGCATGCTCGCCTACTCGAGCATCGCCCACTCGGGCTACATGCTCGTTGGCGTGCTGGTCGGGCCGGTCACTGGTGGGGCGGCGCTGCGCGATGGCGTGTCCGCCGCCTTGTTCTACATCGTGGTGTACGGGTTGATGAACCTGGGGGCGTTTGCCGTGTTGGCGATCATCTCCAGCAACGGCCGGCCCGCCGAGGACCTCGACGATCTGGCCGGTCTGGCCCGCCGCCAACCTGTGGCTGCGCTGGCCATGGCTCTGTGCGTATTCAGTCTCATGGGCTTGCCGCCGACCGCCGGCTTCATCGGCAAGGTGTTCATCTTCAGCAGCGCCTTGTCCGTTGGAACAGAGCACGCATTCAGCACCGCACTCATCGTGCTGGCCATCATAGGCCTGCTGAATTCGGCCATCGCCGCCGCCTATTACCTGCGGATCGTCGGAGCCTGCTACGTGCGCGAGCCCCGAGGCCAGATCGGCATCGTCCCCGATGCGTTCGGGGCCCAGGTGGGGCTGCTGCTGTGCTGCGCGGGTGTGCTCGTCCTGGGCCTCTGGCCACGCGGCTTGATCACCATGGCTCGCCAGCCCTTCCACGATCGTCAGATGACCGTGGTCGTCCAGAATACCGAGGCGAGCGCGGATGACTCGAACGTCGCAACCGAAGACGCCGGCGCTCCCGCCTACTCCGCGTCGCCGTGGTCGCACTCCGCGCAGCCGCAGTCGGCTAACAGCGAACGTGGAATGTAGAAGTCCTGCTCGGGATCGCCGGGCAGGATGGCCTTGCGGCGTGCTTCAAGCTTCAATTGGGTGGCAGGCGAGAGGCTTCCGCCGACGCTCCACGCGAGCATGGCGGGGGCATCCTGTACACCCGCCGGCAACACCGACGCGTGCAGCGGACTGGTCTTGAACCACTGGTCGGCGAGCATCTGGCGGGCGGTGGCCGTCACGTCCATGAGATCCTCCGGATCGGCCGTATGCCGCAGCCCCAATAGATGGCCCGCCTCGTGGCTGGCCACGTTCGCGAGCACCTGGATGGTCGCCTCGAAGCCGGGATTCAACTGGTTGAATAGCGAAAACGTGTCCGTGTAAATGATGGCTGACTGCGTCGGATTGCTATTGTACGGATCGATGTTATCGGCCAGACCCAACAGCCGCGTGTCCGACGTGCCGAAATAGATGGTGGTCACGCCCTCGGCGGGGGCCGCCGGATCGCTGTCGCGATAGAACTCGACGCCCAGCCCCTCGTAATCCTCGCGCACCATATCCATGAGCCGTTCGATAGCCTCTTCCGTTCGGCCCGCGAACGCCGGGTTGACCGACGCGATGTCGAAGGGTGGCACGTCGACCGGTGCTCGTGAACCGATTCGCACGCTGCCGGCACCGCTGAACGCCAGCACGACGATCTGCGGGCGCGGGGACGGCAGGGCATCGGGCTGCAGACTGATGTGGGCGGTGTAGTCACGTGTCGAAATCGAACTGCTCCGGCACGCGATCATCACGTACAATCGCTCCGACGATTCGTGCAGCACGATATCCACGTGACCGGGCCCGGCGGTCGGACTCGTCGGATCGATGTAAGCGAGGATGCGGCCCTGTGCGTCGAGCAGGCCGATCTGAACGTCGCTCCCGCCGCTCGAGGTCAACTCGGCTTGGAGCCGTTGACCGGCGAGCACGGGACCGAGATCGAACAGGTCGATGTCCTTGACGCCCACGCCGGCCGCCAGTGAGCCGATAATTTGCACCTGGCCGTCGAAGGCGACCAGCTCGGCCTGGGCCCACGTGTTGTTGGGCTCGCGTTCGATGTGTTGCAGCACGGCCGTCTGCGGGCGATCTGAAGATGCGGAGGGCTGAGTTACCTGAGCGGCCGAATCCGGTCTGCCGGGCAGCTCAGGCGTGGAGGACAATACTTCCTCGGGCCACGAGGGATCTTCGTACGGAACGAGGGGTATGCAGCCGATGAGCACCGCCAGCGCGCAAAACCCCACCGTCCACGCGCACGAAAGTGCGGAGGTTCGAAACACGGTCGTCCCTTTCAACGAGAATGCTGCCGATTACTCCGGACTGCGCGAGCGACCGGGTTGGTCCCGCGAGCGGCAGGCTCTAGCCCCGCCGTTCTCTACCCGGTGGGTGTCCCTGGCGATCTTGGATACCCCCTGGCGTCACCCCGTGTCCCCGTGTAACCGCTTGGTGTTCCCCCCAGAGCGGCTGCTTCGACCCCGTTCCAGGTCAAACCTACGATTCGTTTTGCAGGCCTGGCAAACTGGGTAATTTGGTTTCTTCGGGTTGGGCGCGTGCCATAATGCGTGCACGACCAAAGCGCGTTATTATCAGAACTGTGGCGATCTCATCCGGCACGGCGCAATGAGCGAGGTCCAATATATGGCCGAATCTGATGGAGGCACGATGGGAACGTTGATCTGCGTGGCGGGCGTCCTGGTGCTGGTTTCGTGCAGTTCGTGGACCTATGCCGCGACCGCGACGCAGCCGGCATTCGTGGCCGTGGGCACACAGGGTATGGTGGCCAGCGACAGTCCGTACGCATCACAAGCGGGTCGCGACATTCTCGAGGCTGGTGGCAACGCGGTCGATGCCGCCATTGCCACGTCGATGGCGTTATCGGTCACCCGTCCATTCAGCACCGGGCTGGGCGGCGGCGGATTCATGATGCTCCGCCTGGCCAACGGCGAGGTTCACATTATCGACGCTCGCGAGTGTGCACCGGGCGCTGCCACGGCGGACATGTACGTTCGGGCGCGCGCCGCCGCGCCCGACGGGCCGCCGGCCAGCCAATTTGGTGGACTCGCCGCGGGTGTGCCGGGCCTGCTTGCCGGCCACCAGGCGATGCACGAGCGGTTCGGAACGCGGCCATGGGCCGAGTTGATCGCTCCTGCGAGAAGGCTCGCGCTGGAGGGTTTCGCCGCCGACGCCAGCTATGTTGCCGCCGCCAGGTCGGTTCGCGAAGACGTCCAGCGCTACCCGTCCATGCGGGCGTGGACCGCGCCGCTGTTTGAAACCTTTCGCATCGGGCAGGACGACCTGAAGCCGGGGACCATCGTGCGGCAACCCGAGCTCGCCGAGACACTCGAACTGATCGCCACTGGCGGCATCGACGTGTTCTATCGCGGCGAAATCGCCGACTCGATCGTCGAGGCCGTGCAGGGGACGGGCGGTATCATGACCCGTGAGGATCTGGCCCGCTACAAGCCCGTTTGGCGCGAACCGCTCCGCATGCGCTATCGAGATCGCTTCGACGTGCTGCTCATGCCGCCACCGTCCTCGGGGGGCGTAGTCATCGCCGAGATGCTCAACATCCTCGAACGCTGGGACCTCGCCGCCATCCGTCGCGAGGACCCCGGACTGGCTGCGCACTACACCGTCGAGGCGATGAAACACGCCATGGCCGACCGGGCCCGCTACCTCGGTGATGCGGATTACGCCGCCGTTCCCGTCGAGCCGTTGGTGAGCAAGGCCCACGCACGGCTTCTGGCCGACCGCATTCGCCCCGATCGGGTCAGTGAACCGGACCGGTATGGGAGAATACCGGGCGACGATGCCGGGACGTCGCATTACAGCGTCGTCGATCGATGGGGCAACGTCGTGTCGGCCACGGAAACCATCAACACCGAATGGGGCTGTTTGGTCCTGGTTCAGTCCCGAGGCATCGTGCTGAACAATGAAATGGACGATTTCAGCGTCGAGCCCGACAAGACCAACGCGTACAATCTCGCTCAGTCGCAGGCGAACGCCGTGGGGCCGTACAAGCGGCCGTTGTCCAGCATGTCGCCGACCATCGTGCTCGCCGACGGACGGCCCGTGCTCGCCGTGGGCGCCTCCGGCGGTCCGCGGATCATCACCGGCACGTTGCAGGTCATACTGAACGTGCTCGATTACGAGATGCCGCTGGGCGAGGCGGTGGCGAGCCCGCGTTTGCATCACCAGTGGCACCCCGACGAGGTCTATCGCAACGAGTACGCCGCTGACGATCCCGTCGTTCGCGGGCTGGCCTCGCGCGGTCACAAGATCGCCGACCGCCGGCGTGGCGCCGTGGTCCAGGCTATCCGCATCGAGTCGGATCGGCTCATCGGCGCCAGCGATCCGCGCAAGGGGGGAGTGCCCGCCGGGTACTGAGGGGTGAGTCCCCTGACGCTGACCGTTGTGTGCGCGAACGGCGATGCCGTTGCGTCCCAGGCATCCATTGTGGTGCAGGCATCCTGCCTGCACGTGCCTCCTGGAAGTGCGTCGCAAGAACGCCGCAATGGTTGCTTGCCTGGAAGCGCTCCCCCGCATCAGCAGAAAAAGAGGCGGGCGAGACGTCCGCCCCCGAAATCGCTTTGCGAGCCGTGGTGGCTGCGCTACGAACGGGCGCCTATCATGGCCGGCGCACGGAAAGCTGTCCCAAAAAGGCGACGGCGGTGGAAGCTCGGCCCGATCGTAGATAAAGTCAGGTAGGGATCGATGGGGGCCGGCGGCTGACGCATCAACCAGCCGGCCGGTTGAGTCTGACAACACGGCGTCTGCGAGCGCCTTGCCCGGGAGGGCGGCCTGACATGGATATCCAGAGCCTGCGAGAACTGTTTCCGATCACGCGGAATTACAACTTCCAGAACCACGCCGGCGTGGCCCCGCTGTGCGCGCCGGCCGCCGAGGCCATCCAACGCTACGCCCGCGAGACCTGCGAGTGCGCGAGCGTGCGGACGGATTTCTACCGCGAGGTCGAGCAGGTCCGCCGGATGGCCGCTCAACTTATCAACGCCATGCCCGAGGAGATCACGTTCGTCAAGAACACCACCGAGGGTATCGGATGGGTGGCCAATGGCCTGAGCTGGAATACCGGTGACAACGTCGTCACCACCAACGTCGAGTTCCCCGCCAACATCTACCCGTGGATGGGCCTGCAGTCGCGGGGCGTCCAGCTTCGCATGGTGCCCGAGGAGAACGGCCGGGTGCCCGTCGAGCGGATCATCGATGCCATCAACAGCAAGACGCGGGTGGTCACGGTGTCGGCCGTCCAGTTCGCCAGCGGTTACCGCACCGATCTGGCCACGCTGGGCCGCGTCTGCAAAGAAAAGGGCGTCCTGTTCTGCGTGGATGCCATCCAGGCCCTGGGTGTCCTGCCCATCGACGTGCGTGCCATGAACATCGACTTCCTCTCCGCCGACGGGCACAAGTGGCTCTGCGGCCCGGAAGGTTGCGGCATCTTCTACTGCAACAGCTCGCTCATCGGCCACCTCAAGCCGGTCATCGCCGGTTGGCTCTGCATGGTCGATGCCCTCGACTTCGGTAATTATCGCTTCGAGTTCGTCGACAGCGCCCGCAAGTTCGACACCGGCAGCTACAACCTGGGCGGCATCGTGGGGCTGGGCGCGGCCATCAAGACGTTGCTCGACATTGGCATCGAGCACATCACCGCTCATGTTCTCATGCTGACCGACCGCATGGTGAGCAAGCTGCGCGACAAGGGATATCGAGTGATCTCGTCGCGCCGTCCCGGCGAGGCCAGCGGGATTGTGGCGTTCATTTCCGACGTGCACGATCACGCCAAGATCCAAAAGCACCTGCAAGCTGAGCACCGCATCGTCATCGCCGTCCGCGAAGGGCGCCTCCGCTCGAGCCCGCACGTGTACAACACCATCGAGGAGATCGACCGGATGGTGGAGGTGCTGCCCGGCCACTGACGAAGGCGAATGACGAAGCTCGAATGACGAATGACGAAACCACACGATGTGGGATTCGCAACGGGTGTGTGTGAGATCTGCAAGCGCTACGGCTTGTGACGGACACGTCGTTCGGGCGTTTCTGCCCCGCAAGGGGCAGCGGTCAATAGCCCGGCGGCGTAAGCTCCCGGTCGGCGACAGGGATCGAAGCGCCTCGTCCCTTCTGTGTTGCGAAGCAGAGCCCCGATAGGGGCGACAGAAGTATCCGATATCGGTCACTTCTGGATCACCACCAGCCCCACGTCGATGTTCTGACCGCCGCCGGTCTGCCGACAGTGGACCGCGATGGTGTTGCGACCCGGCTTGAACGCCGCGATCGCCTCGGGGCTCAGCGGCACCTCAACGTAGCCTTGCACATAATCCTTTCGCTCGAGCACTCGCCGACCGTTGACGTAGATCTCCACGTCCTCGTCGTGGTACAGCCGCCAGTAGCCGCCGCTCAGCTGGGCTGATGGTTCGACTTCGATGGAGGTCCGCAGCCAGATGTCGGGCTTGTTCCAGCGCGTCGAGACGATCGCGTTGGGCGTTCCTCGTGTGCCGAATCCGCCGGCGCCGAGCTTCCACGCGCTGTCGTCGAACGTTGCCGACGTCCATTCCCCGGCCGGCTGGTCCGTCGTGAAACGCCACTGGTGACGGCCCGACTCGGCGGTGGGAATCAGCACCTTCAGGCCGGTGTTCTGGGCGACCGGATCGTTTGATCGGTAATCGCTGCCCAATCCATGCTCGCCGTCGAACGTCAGCAGGACGGTGGGATCGACCGGATAGCACCCCGCATTCGCACTGAAGACCGCCAGCCCGCCCTTGTGCTCGGCATCCGCGGGTACTTCGATGCGAATGCGCACCGTGCGGTTCTGGGCCAGGCCGGCCCGTAACTTGTCAAGGACGCGATCCTTGATCGACTGCCGCACCAGGTAGCCGTAGCTGCCCTGGTAGCCCTTGTGGTGCGACAACGCACCGCGAGCGTCGGCCGGGTCGTCCGGCAGCTTCACCGATGCGATCTTCTCGCCGTTGACGGAGATCACCACGTCGCTCGGCCACTTCTTCCCATCGGTCTGAGGATATCGCACGGACCGCTTGACGGCCGGCCAGTCGAGCTTCTCGTCGCCCGCCTTGGCGGCGAGTTCGGCGAGAATCGTCAGCTCTTTGAGCCGGTCGATCTCGAGTCCTTTGGGAATGCGAATCTCGTACTCGGCTACGCCCGCGCCTTGTGAGGCCACCTTCTCGGCCGACAGCTTCTGCGGGCCCTGGCCGCCGAACGACCAGCGGGCGAAATCCGTGGGACCGAAGCGAAGGGCGAAGCGGTTCGACGCCACTGACTCCATCCGCGGCAGCGGCCCGCCGTCGATCAGCACGTTGACGTAGTTGCGGGCGACCACGTCGTTTCCGTCAAGCACCTCCACGAGCAGCGCGCCGGTGATCCCCCGGCCCGCCTTGTTTGCGTTGATGCGAATGGGCGGCTGATCGACCACGCTGAACGGCTTCCACGACGCCTCGCGGGTTTCCCACGTGCCGTCAGTACGCTCGCCGAACGCGTCGAGCCAGTCGATGCGATAGCGAAGCTTCAAGTCCTCTCCCTTGCGGTCGGACCAATGGCTGATCTTGATGGGCACGTCGTGCTGCTCGCCGGGCCTCAGCACGAGCATAGGCGGGGCGTCGATCACGACGAAGTCGGCCCCATTGATGTCGGCCAGCGAGAAACCCGGGTGCCAGAAGTCGTAGCCGTACTCCTTGTCCGACCGGTCGTAGTTGACGAAGCCGTTGTGCTCCCACTCGATGTCCGACAGCTCGGTGTAGATGTAGCCGCAGATCTTGTCATGCAGCCGCAATTCGTTGGTCAGGTACTTGAAGCACCAGGAGATGTCCTGGTCGCCCAGGCCGGCGCTGATGCCGCCGTACTCGCTGTTCATCAGCGGCTCGTTACCCTGCTTGCGACCCCCGATGTAGTTGAACGTCGAGCCGGGGTACGTCTTCTCGACCACCTCGGCGATGTGCCGCCGGGCCTCGCCATAGTCGTTGATGTAGAAATGCCACGAGTTGATGTCCGTGACCACGTGGTCGTACTTGCAAGGCGAGTTGTCCTCGACCAGCCGCGTGGGATCCAGTTCCTTGGTCCGGTGGAAGATCCGCTCGACCCACTCCTGGTGATCCGGCTTGTATCCGCCGTGCTCGATCCCCCAGGTCTCGTTGAAGTCCACCCACGCGAAGATGGCCGGATGGTTGAAGTCGCGGGCGATCACCGCCGGCAGCATCTGCTCAAACCATTTCTTCGACTGCTCGGTGTGGATCCAGTAGTTGGGCATGTCCTGCATGATCAGCACGCCCAGCTTGTCGGCCCAGTACAGCTCGCGCGGGATGGGGGCTTTGATGTGGATGCGCAGGAAATTAATGCCGATCCGCTTGCAGAGCTCGTAGTCGTTCTTGATCACTGCGTCGGAGGGGTATTGGTAGATGCCGTCCGGATGGAACGACTGGTGCAGCGCTCCGCGGAGATAGATCGGTTTGCCGTTGAGGTAGATGTACTGGTATGCCCGGCCCGGAGCCAGATCGCGCTTGATCTCCCGCAGGCCGAAGTACGTCTCCACGCGATCGACGATCTTCTTGCCATCCAGGAGTTCGATCACGGCCGGATACAACCTGGGCGACTCGGGCCACCACAACTCGGGCTTGTTCACCTTGGCCGCGATTCGCACATGGTCAACCGCTTTGGTCTCGACGGGCGGAAAAGCTTCGTCCGGACTGCTGAGCCGGACGGTCAGACCTTGCCCTTTGCTGACGGCCACGTCGTACGTCATGGTGCCGTCCTGAACGTTCGGCACGCCACGGATGGACTGCACGTAGGCGCGTCCGCGGGCCTCCAGGTACACCGTCTGCCAGATGCCGCTGGTGCGGGTGTACCAGCCGATCTGCTTGCCCGTCGGCTGCTGACCGTCGGTCACATCCTTCGCGCGAATGATGATGGTCACTTTTTCGCCCGGTTTGGCGAACGGCGCGAGGTTGATCTCGAACGGCACATAACCGCCGACGTGCTCGCCGGCGAGCTTACCATTGACCCACACCTTCGCTTCCCAGTCGCACGCGCCGACGATGAGCCACGCGTCCTTGTCCTGCCACGCTTCGCCGGATGGCAACGTCAGTTCTCGCGCGTACCAGGCCACGCCCTTGTATTCCGTGTCGCCGATGCCGCTGAGCTTGCTCTCCCACGGAAACGGCACGACGATCGTCCGGGCAAACCGGCGGTTGCCGGGTTCGAACCATTTCTCCGATTCGCCCGCATCCTGAGCATCGAATTCGAATCGCCACGAACCGTTGAGGTTGACCCACGCAGGTCGTTGAAAGTCAGGCCGCGGGTGTTCTGGATGCGGCACGTCGGCCAGAAGCCCTGTGTTCATGACCAAAACCGAAGCGATGGGAAGGAGATGTGTTTTCATGGTGGGCGGATTTTATATAACGGTTGCTCTCTCGCCAAGGGCCCGTTAAGATCTGCGTCTGCCGGGGATCGGACGGATCCCGCCGGGTAAGGTTTGCAGGAGGATACACCATGATTCGTGTTGGCTTGATCGGTGCCGGGTTCATTGGGCGCAATCACTTCAATCAGTACGAGAAGCTCACCGACCGGGCCAAAGTCGTGGCCCTCTGCGACGCCGATGCCGATCGTCGCGCCGGCGACTGGTCCAAGGTCGGCGGAAACCTGGCCGACGCCCAGGGCACCAAACGCGACCTCGGTAACATCAAGCCTTACACCGACTGGCGGGAACTCGTCGCCGATCCTGAGGTGGACATGGTCGATATCTGCGTCCCGACCTATCTGCACCGCGAGATCACCGTAGCCGCCCTCCAGGCCGGCAAGCACGTTCTCTGCGAAAAGCCCATGGCCCTGAAGGTCGAGGACTGCAACGAGATGATCGCGGCCGCCAAGGGGCCGGCAAAATTCATGGTCGCCCAGTGCATCCGCTTCTGGCCGGAGTACGTCTGGCTCAAGAAGGTCGTGGACAGCGGCGAGTACGGCCCGCTTCGTGCGCTGCACCTGCGCCGCCATTCCAGTCTGCCCACCTATGCTCTGAACAACTGGATCAGCAGCCCCGAAAAGTCCGGCGGTGCCATCCTCGACCTGCACGTGCACGACGTGGATTACGCTCTGTACCTCCTGGGCAAGCCCAAGAGCGTCTTTGCCGCGGGTTACCAGCGGACGGGCGGCGGCATCGATCGCGTGTACGCCTCGTGGCAGTACCCCAGCAATGTCGTCCTGCAGCTCGAAGCGTTCTGGGACATGCCGCCCGGCTTCCCGTTCAACATGGGCTTCACCGCGGCGTTCGAAAAGGCCTCCGTGCACTGGGATTGTGCCCAGGGCGTGCCGCTCAAGGTCTACGTTATGGGCGAGGAGCCCAAGACGCCCGAGATGCCCGCCGAGGACGGCTACTTCGGCGAGATCTGCCATTTCCTCGATTGCATCGAGAAGAACGTTAAGCCGAGCATAACCACACCCGAAGAGAGCCGCGACGCCGTCGCCCTGGCCCTGGCCGAGCAGAAGAGCGTCCTGACGGGCAAACCCGTCGAAATCAACTGAGACAGCCGCGAGCGGCGGGGCTTGACCCCGCCTTCTCCTTCCAATCGAATGTTTGCAACGAGCGGCGGGGCTTAACTTGGCTTCGCCCCGCCGTTTCTTAACGTCAGTGTCCCTCTCTGTCGCGAACCTCGGCGCGTCCCCGCCCCTCGCAGACTTCGCCGTCACCCTATTGGCCCCCGTGTCGGTCTCATTTACAATCCATCTACGTCCAAAGCTCAGGCTTCACAGGGAGTCTACGTTTCATGCGCCCATCTCGTGGAATCCATCGTACGTTGAGCCACATCGTTCATGTCATTTGTGCGGCATTCGCAATCCTGTTCGCCGCCGGATGTGCAGCGGGTCCCAACCGAGCCTGGCTCGGCCTGAATACCGACCTGAGCCGGCCGGCCGGCGTCGCCGAGCATAGACCCGCCGTGTCCGCTCGCCTGGCTCTGCTCGAAGAGTTGAAGGTGCCGCAGATTCGCGACCCGGCCATGAATTGGGCGATCGCTCAGCCCGCTCCGGATAGCCCGCTCGACTTTTCGGCCTCCGATGCTGTGGTGCGAGCGACCGGGAACATGAAGGCCGACCTGCTGGTTGTCTTCCGAGGCGTTCCCGGATGGGCATCCGGGCGACCCGATGCCGCGACTGTTACCACGGGGCTTCCGGATCGCCGGTACGCCCAAGCCTTCGCCGCCTTCGTCAGCGCGTTTGTCGAGCGATACGACGGCGACGGCCACCACGACATGCGGCACCTCGAGCGACCCGTTCACGCGTATCAGTTCATGCAGGAGGTGGAATCGCTACCGCCGTCGGAGTACGCCTGGTGGCTGCGTGTCTTCCGCGAGGCGGTCAAGGCGGCCGATCCCCACGCCATCGTCGTGTTGGGAGGACTGCAAAGCCCGGGCCTGAAGTTCCCGGACGAGCCCTTCGGCAACTATGCGGCTTACTTCGAGCACCTGCTCGACGATCCGGAGCTGGGCGGGCCGGCGTACCCGCAGTTCGACGTGGCTGCCTTCCACAGCTTTCCCGGCCGGCATCCGGGCCGATTGCCTTTCGATGAGTCCGTCGCCTACATGCGGGAGGTCATGGCCAAACACGACCTGACGTTGCCCATTTGGCTGACCGCTTACGGCGCGGGCAGCGCGCCCGAAACCCTCGACATCCAGGCCGAGAACATCCTCAAATGGACGCTCCGGGCTCGCAGCCTCGGCATCCAGCGAATGTATCTGCATTGCCTTTGCGATTCCGACGACCCCGGGCACGGGCCCGCCCAGAACTGCGGACTCGTGCGGGAAGTCGACGATACCGACATCTTTCGAAAGCCCGCATTTCACGTGTTTGCGAGGCTCCTCCGCGAGTTGGAGGAGCGGCCGGACGTGGCCTTCCGCGGAGAAGGCTATTACGTGTTGAGCGGGAAGGGCAAGCCCCGCTACGTGGTGTGGAAGGAGGCTTCGTACGAACCCGGCGGGACACTCACGCCCGGCTGGTGGTCGGTCCAGACGCTGACCGGCCCCAAGACAGTCCGCCAGGGCTCTGAGGTTCGCTTGACCAGCAGTCCGTTGTGGGTCCAGCGAACCACCAGCCCCTTCATCGACTAATATACGGGTACACCCCGTGAGCGACGGGACTTGATCCCGCCGTCTCCTCTCGGCTTTTGGTGTACCGCCGCTGACGACGGTTGCGACCGGAAACGACTCATGCGAGAACTCAAACGCATACTACTCGAAGCGCTGATCATCGCGGCGGCGGGTGCAGCTGTCGGCCTAACCGCCAACGCCATGAACGTTAAGGGCCTCAAGCTGTTCAAAAACCACTTCCCGCCGCCGCCGACGACGACGAAGCCGACGCTGCCCGACAAAACAACCGCTCCCGCTCGAGACGTTGCACGCGAGGCCGGCGGGACCACGCAGTCTGCCGACGTGCAGGTTGTCGCTACAGACCCGGCTGTCGATTCGACGCCGACGCCTCCTCTGGCAGACGATCCGTACGCCGGCCTTGCCCCCGAGGTCCGTGCCAAGCTCGAAGCGTACAGCCTCCAACCCATCCGGCTGGATGAACTATTGAAGCTGTACGAGGATCCGCTGTACGCCGCCAATTTGTACGTGATCATCGACGCCCGTGACGACCGTGACTACGCCGAAGGGCACATCCCGGGTGCGTTCCAGCTCTTCCATTACCGGGCCGAGCAGTTTGTGGACGCCGTCGTGCCCGCGGCCCAAGCCGCCGAAAAGGTCATCGTCTACTGCAATGGCGGCGATTGCGATGACAGCGTCTTCACCGCGGATCTCCTGCGACGCGATCACGCAATCGATCCTGGTCGCGTTTTCGTGTATCCGGAAGGGTTCGAAGGTTGGAAGAAGGCGGGGCTGCCCATCGAAATCGGTGTACGAGGCAGCGGCATCATAAAGGAGGGCGGCAATTGAACACGCAACCGTCACTCCTGCACAAAATGGATCGGACCGGTCTGCCACTTCTGGTGGCCCGACTTGTCCTGGGCGGCATGTTCATCTGGATGGGGCTGGCCAAGACCGGTTACCCCGAGCTGATACTCGAAAAGACCGGCCTGTACGACAAGCCCATCGTGCAGCGCATCGTCTTCACCGGTGGCGACGACAAGGGCTTCATCGAACTCGGCGGGCCCGTGCACTTCCTCAAGCTCATCCGCGAGTACGAGCTGTTCCCGCGTCAATTGTGGTTTCTGCTGAACTTCACCGCCGTCACCATGCCGTGGATCGAGGTTTTGTGCGGCATCCTGCTGATTGCCGGCGTGGCCGTGCGCGGAGCCGCCGGACTGCTGCTCGCGCTGTTGATCATGTTCACGACCATGATCGTCATCCGCGGCATCAACATCTATCACGCCAAGGATATCGCTTTCTGCGCAATCAAATTCAATTGTGGCTGCGGCGGCGGCGACGTCTTCATTTGCAGCAAGCTGATCGAAAACGTCACGCTGTCTCTCTTGGCCGTGCTGTGCCTGCTTTCCGGGACCGCACGGTTCTGCCTTGCCAAAAACATCATCCCCCCGCGCCCGGTCGAAACGCCATCCGAACAGCGTTGATCGACTGTCCTGTTGCGGCCAACGCGCATCGCGTCCGAGCACAAGCGGAATTGCGCCTCGGCAAAAAAATGTCACTGTGTTATTGGAATTAAGCCTGAAGGCGCCTACACTGCATCCGATCGGGGCCTTGGATCTCCCTTCCTGTCCCCACGCGGCTCGCCGAACAGGGTAAGCAGTTCCTGTCCGTGGTCGAACGGCGCGCAGGCTGTGCATGCCTGCCCGGATGGAACCGTCCGGCACACGGGAGAACCAGGTAGGCTTTCTCCGGGAACTATCACAAGGAGCGGAAAGTATGCCTTGCGAGCCTGGCCACCAACGGTGCGGCGGGCGATGGGGCATCGACGTTCGGCTCGGTGGCCAATGACGGCCGGACGGTGTCGTTCTCGAGTGTCGCCACCAACCTGACGGCCTCGGATGCCAACGGCTCGGTGTCGGACGTGTACGTCCGCGTGCCGGCGGATGCCGATGGCGATCTCGTGGCCGATGACCTGGATCTGTGCCCCGGCACTGTCCCCGGCGCGTCTGTGGATGCCAACGGATGCCCGCCGCTGATCCCCGGCGATTTCAACCGGGACGGCGACGTGGACGTCGGGCCCGGCTCGGACTTCGAGAAGTTCGTTGCTTGCGGCACTGGCCCCGGCGTTCTCTACACCAATCACCCGCCCGCCGGATGCGCGTTGACCCCGGATGGCCAAGGTGTCTTTCCCGCGGATTTCGACCGGGACTACGACGTGGATCAGGATGATTTCAGCACCTTCCAGCGGTGCTACAGCGGTGCGAACATCTACGGCGATCCGTCTTGTGCGGATTGATGGCGGATTGATGGAGGCGGCGACAACGAAGCCGGTTCGGGAGGCGGGTCTCTGGCCCGCCTTCTGCCGTTTTACGCACGCTCGATTCGCCGATCGATCACCCGTTTGGACTTGCCGATGAAACGCTCGAGCGTCTGCGGCTTGACCAGCTCGACTCGCACCCGGATGCCCGTGATCGTATGGATTTCGCGGTCGATGCGATCCCGCAGTTCGTGCATCTCGCGCATTTTGTCCGAGAACAACTCGGGCCGAATCTCCACCCGCACCGTGACCTCGTCCAGGGAACCCGGGCGGTCCACCTCGATGACGTAGTGGGGGGCGGTGCCTTCGACCCGCAGCAAGGCTTCCTCGATCTGCGAGGGGAAGACGTTCACGCCGCGGATGATGAGCATGTCGTCCGTGCGGCCGAGCACGCGGCTCATGCGGACCGTCGTTCGCCCGCAGGGGCAGGGCGAGTCGTCGAGCCGAGCAATGTCACGCGTGCGGTAGCGCAGGAGCGGCATGGCTTCCTTGGTCAGCGTGGTGAACACCAGTTCGCCCGGCTCGCCCATGGGCACGGGCTCAAGCGTATCGGGATTCAGGCATTCGACCAGGAAATGGTCTTCCTGGATGTGCATCCCGTTCTGGCAGGCGCACTCGCCGCTCACGCCCGGGCCGATGACTTCGCTCAGCCCGTAGTTGTTGAACGCGACGATGCCCAATTCCTTCTCGATGCGGACCCGCATGTCCTCGGTCCACGGCTCGCCGCCGAAGTGGCCGAACGCCACCGGCAGTGTGGCCGGATCGATGCCTTGCTCCCGAGCGACTTCCGCGATGTTCAGCGCGTAACTCGGCGTGCAGATGAGTACGTCGGCGGACAGATCTTTCATGAGCAGGATTTGCCGGGGCGTGTTGCCGGCCGCCGCAGGCACGATGGCCGCTCCTACCCGCTCGACTCCCTGGTGCAGGCCGAACCCGCCGGTGAACAGTCCGTAGCCGAACGCGATGTGTACGAAGTGCCGGGCTCGCAGCCCGCCGGCCACAAGAAACCGCGCGCACATATTCGTCCACAAATCCAGGTCGGCCGAGGTGTAGGCGACGAACGTCGGCCGGCCCGTCGTGCCCGACGAGCCGTGCACGCGGACGATCTGCTCGCGAGGCACGGCCAGGAACCCGAGCGGATAATACTCGCGCAGATCATCCTTGGTGGTCAGCGGGAGCCGTCGAAGGTCGTCCAGCGTCTCGATGGATTCCCAGCTCAGCGAGAGCCGCTCGAAGGCCTTCCGATAGAACGGAACGTTGGCCACCCGGGCGCACACCGACCGCAGCCGCTGCAACTGCGTCGCCTCCAGCCGCTCTCGCGGCATGGTCTCCGCCCGATCCCAGATCCGATTCTCGACCCTGAACGATGCCATCACGGTTCCGCAATGATGAAATGACGAAATCCGAAGTCCGAATGACGAGTGAAACCAGAATGACGAAATCAGAATGACGAATGTCTGAATGTCAGACGAGCAAGCACGAATGAGCCGTGACTGGTCGTCAATCAAATTTCGTCAATCATTCGACATTCGGGCCTCGTCATTCGACATTCAACGCTCCGAGGGGGCTACTTGCCGCGCTTTCGCAGATCGGCGTCACTGACCAGCTTGATCTGGCAGGAACTCAGGGCGGTGGCCACCCGGCTCACGTCCTCCTCGAACCGGAACACGAGCACTGCCTTCTCGCCCATGTGGAACGTGCACGAGTACATGTACTCGATGTTCAGTCCGAGCTTCTCGATGCAGTCGATCACCTCGGCCAGGCCGCCCGGCACGTCGGGCACTTCGATCGCCACGACTTCGGTCACCTTGACGACCACGCCGGCTTGTTCGAGGACTGCCTTGGCCTTTTGCCAGTCGTCCACCACCAGCCGCAGAATCCCGAACTGTTGGGTGTCGGCCAGCGACAGCGTGAGAATGTCGATCCCCGCGTCGCCCAGCAGCTTGGCCGGCAACCGGATCTGGTGCGGCTTGTTCTCCAGGAAAACCGAGAGTTGGTGCAGGATCATGGGACTTTCCTTGTCAGTTGTCCGTCGCCGACGGTCAAAGGCCAGCCGTTGACGCACGATTACGAACGATCTTGGCCCCCGGCCACGGACTACGGACCAATCTTTACAGATTCCTCTTGTCAATCACACGCTTCGCTTTGCCCTGACTCCGCTCGATGGTCTGCGGCTCGACCAGCCGGACGGCCACCCGAATGCCCAGCACGTGCTCGACCGCGTCCGCCAGCTTGCGCTGTACCGATTCGAGCGAGCGCACCTTGTCGCTGAAAATGGCCGCGGTCACCTCCACCTGGACCTCCATCTGGTCCAGACCCTTCTCTCGCGTCAGGATGATCTGGTAGTGCGGCAGCGTGCCTTCGACGCTCAGCAGGGCGGTCTCCACCTGCGACGGGAAGACGTTCACGCCCCGGATGATGAACATGTCGTCGCTGCGGCGAGAAATACGGTTGATCCGGCGGAGCGTTCGTCCGCACGGGCAAGGCTCGGTCTTGAACGCCGTGATGTCGTGCGTGCGATACCGGATGATGGGCATCGCCTTCTTGCTCAGCGTGGTCAGTACGAGTTCGCCTTCCACGCCGTCCGGACAGGGCTCGCCCGTCGCCGGGTTCACGATCTCCGGGTAGAAGTGATCCTCGAAGATGGTCAGGCCGTCCTGGCAACTGCACTCGGTGGCCACGCCCGGCCCGATGATCTCGGACAGACCGTAGATATCGTACGCCTTGATGCCTGCCTCCGCCTCGATCCGTCGCCGCATGGAGTCGGTCCACGGCTCCGCCCCGAAGATCCCCGCCCGCAGCGGCAGATCCTTGAGGTTGATGCCGTGATCCGCCGCGTATTCCATCAGGTGGATGAAGTAGCTCGGCGTGCAGCAGATCGCGGTCACGCCGAAATCCTTCATCACCATGACCTGGCGGTCGGTGTTACCGCCGGAGATCGGGATGACCGTCGCCCCGAGCGTCTCGGCCCCGTAGTGAGCGCCGAGACCGCCGGTAAACAGCCCATAACCGTATGCGTTCTGGATAATGTCGCCGCGATGCAGTCCGCAGGCTGCGAACGTACGCACCATCACGCTCGCCCACACCTCCAGATCCTCGCGCGTGTACGCGACCACGATGGGCTTGCCCGTGGTGCCGCTGGAGGCGTGCAGCCGGACGATCTCCTGCATCGGGCTGGCGAACAAGCCGAACGGGTATGTGTCCCGCAGATCGCTCTTCTCCGTGAACGGCAGGTGGCGGATGTCGTCCAGCGAACGAATGTCGGCCGGCGTCAGATTTCGCTCCTGCATGCGCGAGCGGAACAGCTCGACATGTTCATAGGCTCGATGCACGACCGCCTTGAGCCGCCGCAACTGCAGATCACGCAGTTGCGGTAGGGGTAGATAGTCCGGCGCACTGGCGGGATGAAATCCGCCAGGCAGATCGTTCCAGTTCTCGACAGTCAGCATGCTGTCATCCCTCTTTCACCGCGCCTCGCATCACGCACGGACGGAGGAGGCTTACAGATCTTCCTGTGACTCGACGGGAAGCGCTCACTTGGTTTTTCCCGCCTGCCGGCCGATGGCGAACGCTTTTTCGTTCACCTCCAGCACCTTCGCCGGCAAGTTGGCTCGAATCGCCGCCAACAGATGTTCCTCGGGCACCACCAGGTATGTACTGAGCACGCCCAGCAGCGCGATGTTCAGGCTTCGACTGTGCGGAAGCGCTGCCGCATCGACCGCGTCGGGAGCGATCAGGACGCCGCCCGGCCTGAGGTGACGCCGGCTGCTCTCCAGCTCTTCGGGGGCCAGCACCACCACGTAATCGGCCTCGCCTGCCGGCACCATGGGGCTGAACACTTCCCGGCCAAACCGCACGTCGCTGCTGACCGACCCGCCGCGCTGGCTCATGCCGTGCAATTCGCTTTTCTTGACGTCATACCCGGCCGCGAACGCCGCCTCGGCCAGGATGTCCGAGCCCTTTAGCACGCCCTGGCCGCCCAGACCCGCGAACACCACGTTCGTCACTTTCGATGAAGTCATAACTCGCTTGGCTTTCCGTTATCTCTATCAGGTCGTTGCGACCGACTGCTCTTCCGCTGTTCTTATCTCTCGCCGCGTCTCCGCGTTCCCGCGTCGTTTTTTCTTCCTTCACCCGCTGCACTGCTCGCAGCTCTGCCCGCGAGCCGCGGCCTGCTCATACTCTTTGATCTTGCCCGCCGCCAGGAGGCACGGTCGCCGAGCGATCAGCACCGCCAGTTCGTTGCTCGCCAGGTACTGCGCGAGGAGCTTTTCAAAACCCTCGGCATCCCGTGCGGGATCGAGCACGTGTACATTCCGGATGCCCATCGAACGGGCCAGGTCCTCGAACGAGATCTTGCCCGTCGGCTGGTGAGTGAGCGTACGGCCGGTGCCCGGATGCTCCTGCAGGCCGGTCATCGCCGTCGTGCCGTTGTCCAGAATCACCACCACGTGACCCGTCTTCGGCGGGTTGTACACCATCTCCACCAGCCCGGTGATACCGCTATGTACGAACGTGCTGTCGCCGATGACGCTCACCACGCGTCGCGCATCCTTCTCGGGCAACACATGACGCAGTCCCAGACCGGCGGTGATGCTCGCGCCCATGCACACGCAGGTGTCCATGGCTTGGAAGGGGGGCAGCACGCCCAGCGTGTAACAGCCGATGTCGCCCGCCACGATGCAATCGAGTTTGGCGAACACCGTGAATGCCGTGCGGTGAGGACACGCCTGGCACAGTGCGGGCGGCTTGCCGCGAGGCGGGGCGGGCTCGGGCGACGTATCGCCGGCCAGGATGCGGCGCACCCGGGCCACGTCGAGTTCGCCGAACCGGTACATCTCCGGCTTGCCTTCGACCGCGATGCCTTCGGCCCGGATCGCCTCGACCAGCCACGGATCGCCTTCCTCGATCACCACGCAACGCTTCACGCTCGCAGCAAACTCGCGAATCTTCTGCATGGGCAACGGATAACTCATGCCCAGCTTGAGAAACCGCGCTTGCGGTGCGACCTCGCGGGCGTGCATGTACGCCACGCCGTTGGCGATGATGCCCAATTCCGTGCTTTCGCCGACGACGGTGTTGAGGTCCGTCTTTTCGCTTTCCTGGGCGAGCTCCGCCAGCTTGGCGCGGAGCCGGCGATGGGCCGGCCGGGCGTACGCCGGGATCATGACTCGGCTCTGAATGTCACGTTCGAACGCGGTTGGTGGGGCGGGCACGGCCGGACCGCGCGTCACCACTGTCTTGGAATGGCAGACCCGCGTGGTCATGCGCAAGAGCACGGGTGTATGCCATCGTTCGGAGATTTGCACCGCTCGAATCAGAAAATCGTACGCGTCCTGCGAATTGGCCGGCTCGAGCATGGGGATGCCCGCCGCCACCGCGTAGTGTCGATTGTCCTGCTCGTTCTGGCTCGAGGCCATGCCCGGATCGTCGGCCGAGACGATCACGAGGGCGCCGCTCACGCCCGTGTACGCGGCCGTGAACAGCGGGTCGGCCGCCACGTTGAGCCCCACGTGCTTCATGGTGACCAGCGCGCGGGCCTTGCCGAACGCCGCTCCCACGCCGACCTCCAGCGCCACCTTCTCGTTCGGCGACCATTGGGCCTTGCCGCCCAAGGCCGCAAAGTGCTCGAGGATTTCCGTCGAAGGTGTGCCCGGGTAGCCCGTGCCCAACGCCACGCCGCAATCGATGGCGGCCTGCGCCACCGCTTCATCACCACTCAGCAACATCCGCGTATGACTCATTGCGGTTCCTTGTCTCGTCTCACACTGACTTCGGGGCGTGGGCATCTTGCCTGCCGCAGGCGGACACCCTGGCACAAAGCCTCGACTTCGATCACGCGTCGTTCACCGGGCCCCGTTCGATGGCTTCGACGAACCACGCCGGTGGGCGCATGGGCTTGCCCGTGGCATCCGTCACCGCGTGCACCGTATAGCCGGCGGCCACCGGCGCTCCCGTCTCGGCGTGCGTAATCCGGTTGTCGAAGCGAACCCGAGCTCGCCCCTCCATGCGGGCCGTCGTCGCCACTCGCAAGGGATCATCATACCGCGCGCGACCCTGGTACTGCACGTAAGCCTCGGTTAACGGCAGCATCAGCCCGCGTTTTTCCATTTCTGCGTAGGGAATGCCGATCCGCCGCGAATACTCCGTCCGCCCGCACTCGAACCATTCCAGGGCCCGCGAGTTGTAGAACGTCCCCATTTGGTCCGTTTCACTGTAACGAACGCGTATGACCAGAACTGCTTCATCCGGCAACGTCGCCACCCCCGTTCGCCCGGCCACGATGCGAAGGCTCGCACGGCTCAGAACGAGAACACCAGCTCTGTCCGCACGAACACTGCCGGGTCGTTGTTGGATTTCGCATAGTAATCCCCCGGGCAGAAAAATTCAGCAACGACGTGGCCTGAAATTTGGGGTGTGATCACGTATTTCAACCACCAGGTGAGCAGTTGCCCGCGAAAACAGCCGCTGTCGCTGAAGCCGGGCCGGTCTCGAAACGTGTTTTGGTCCGCAAACAGGAGATGGTAATCAGTGAGCATCTCCATTTGGGGCAGGATGCTCACGCTGTGGCCGAGCGCCACCCGGTGCAGGTTGCTCAGATCGCTGATTCGCGACTCCGAAGAGGCCGTGTAGATGAGTAACTCGCTGAAGCGCGGCCAGCGGCCCCACAGGGGATCGAAGCCTTCGTACTCGCCCGTGCCCGGCCGATCGCCCGACATGTACTCGTAATCCAGACGCAGCCAGTTCTTGTGAGCATCGTTGAAGTGATAGGCCAGCCGGTCCAACGATGCCAGCCCGCAGACATTCCGGCCCATTCGGTGGCCGAACTGAGCCGCAATCTCGCCCTTGATCTTCCAATGCTCGTTCAGATCGTGCAATGCCCGCGTGCCGAACGTGTAGAACTCGGCGTTCAAGCCTCCCGGCGCTTCCCGATCGTCGTTCTTGTAGATGAAGTAGCCGTCGATCTCTGTCGCCCGCAGCGACTTGTTTTCGACCCACACGATCGCCCCACGCTCGTCCTGCTCGGTCACGTAACGCTGTTCGGGAACCCCCGTGATCAGGTTCTCGTTGCGGGTCTTGATCATGCGGACCCAATTTTCCGCCTCGGCGTCCTGTTCGATGTAAATCGTGTCGATCTTGGTCTGAATCTCGGCGAGGGTAGTTGTCAATCGAATAGCGTCGAAGTAGATCGTGCGCGACCCGTCCAGCGGCGTGCCTTCGAACACCAGCCAGCGGTCGCCCAGCGCGATCTCCTGTCGCCCGCCCACGATCACGATCGGCAGGTCGAACGGGTTTTTCAGCGTGGCGTTCAGCAGATCGAACAGCACTTCGCCGTCATCGAACGGCTGGGCGAATTCCGGCTTGAAGAAGTTCCGGCTCTCCCACACGATCCGCGTATTGACGTCGAGAAAATCGCCCAGCGAGATAGTGGACCAGGCCCGCAAGCGGTGACGCAGCCAATCAACCTCACCCAGCGGCGACTTCTTGTTAAGATTGAACGCGCTGTGGAGATACTCGTTTCGAATCCGGTAGTCTGCCCCCCACGAGAACCAAGGCACCGGACGCTTGATCTTCGCGATCGCGGCCTGCACCGGATCGACGGCCGGTTGCGTCGCCGGAGCCTCGGCCGGCGACTCGGGCTCCTGCCCGCTGGTGATGGCTTCGGCCTGCGCCTCGCCGGGAGCGGCGGGGGATGCCTCGCCGGTCTCATCCTCGCCGCGGAGCACTTCCGGTTCCTGGTCCGCCGCGGCGTCATCGGTCGGATCGATCTCGGTTGAAGCCGCGGCCAGCGAAACGGGCGGCACCTGGAATCCTTTCGCGAGCTCGTCGGCAGCGGCTGACGTTGACCCTGCCGACAAACCGGCCACTGCAATGGCCAGCAGACGACCTGCCGCCTTCCATGATCTACACATCAGGTATGGCTACCTCCCTTTTTGCCCAACCTGTTGGTTATGACCCGAACGTCAGACGCGCGGCCGCCAGCGTCTGCTGGATGCCTGCAGACGTGAACGGCGTGCTTTATAACGCAAAGTGATGCGACAATAAAGTACATGCGGCGAAATCCCGCATGTACTATCTAAATAAAGCGATGCTGAAGAGGATTATTCGAGGACGAGGACGTGAACGATGCCCGGTCCGTGCACGCCGGGAACCAGGATGCCCTCGATGTCGGCCGTCTTGCTCATGGCCGAGATGAGCACTTCGTTGGCCGGAGGCGGCGTGGCCGCGGCACGCCCCCAGTCGAGCAGGTCGGGCACGATCTGTTCGGCCCGGACGATGGCGATGTGCGCGGGCACAGCCAGGCTGGCTAGACGCCGATGCCCTTCGCCGCTGACCACGCTCATACTGGCCGTTTCCGCGACAGCCATCCGCACGCCCGTAATGCCCACGTCCGCCGTGAAGGCGGCATCCGGATCATCCGGGTTGAGCAGGTCGATCCCGCAAGCCCGCAGGCCGGCCACAATCTCCTCGCGGGCCGGCATCTCTTCGTTCGGCACGATGGCGCTGCGGGCGCTCAACTGAGTGGTGAGTTCCAGCACCTTCTCCACCAGAGCTGCTTCGCCGCGCACCCGGTGCGGATGCATGCCCGATTGCTCCACGCGGCGAACGAAGACTTCGACCGGATTGTCCCCGCCGTTGACCACCCGGGCGATCTCGAGATCCTCGGGCAGATCGACGGTGGGTCCACGATGCGCCAGAGCGGCGGTAATGCGCGAGAAGAAGGCTGACTGCGATTCCGATGGCATGACGACACCTGAATAGCGTGACCTGTCGGGTCAGCGCGAATCATGCGGAGGGATCATCCTTCCGCGTTCTCCTGCTCGATCTCTTTCTGCAACTCGTCCCACCGGCTATGGAACGGCTTGGGCATGGTCGGAATGTCGCGATAGCGCGTCCATATGGCACCCGTGGCCGGCAGCTTGCGCTTCCAGCCGTCCCGAGCCCCCAGCTTCATGAACACGCGGCCCATTCTGGCCCCCATGCGGTACAGGAAGCTCGAGCTCATGCCCAACTTCCATCCCTTGAATCCCAGCTTCCACGACAGCGGGGCGTGACCGGCCTTGATCACGTCCTGCCGCAGATGAATCAGTTGCGTGGGCAGGTCGATGCGCACCGGGCACGCATCCAGACAAGCCCCGCACAAGCTGCATGCGCTGGGCAGATCGGCATACTGTGCAAGTGACGTGAACAGCGGGCTGATCACGCTGCCGATCGGTCCGGGATACGTCGCGTCATACGCGTGGCCGCCGATCTTGCGGTAGATCGGGCAGGCGTTCAGGCAGGCGCCGCAACGGATGCAGCGCAGCGCTTCGCGGTACTCGCTGGCCAGCACCTTGGTGCGACCGTTGTCCAGCAAGACGAGGTGGAACTCCTCCGGTCCGTCGAAGTCGCCCGGTCGCCGCGGACCGCTGATGAGACTCGTATACGACGTGATCCGCTGTCCCGTTGCGCTCTTGCCCAGAAGTTTGAGGAACACCGGCAGATACTTCATCCGCGGGATGAGCTTCTCGATGCCCATCAGGCAGACCAGCCGTCGCGGCCGCGACGAGCAGAACCGCCCGTTCCCCTCATTGGTGACGATGACCACCGTGCCGGTGTCCGCCACCGCGAAGTTCGCCCCGATGATGCCCATGTCGGCTTCGAAGAACCGGTCTCGCAACACTTTGCGAGCCGCCTTGGTCAGCGTGGTGGGATCATCCGAATATTCGATGCCCAGCTTGCGGGCAAACAGCTCGCCCACTTCCTCTTTGGGCTTGTGAGCCATGGGCGTGACGATGTGCGAGGGCTTTTCGTTGGCCAGCTGCAGGATGTACTCGCCCAGATCCGTCTCGAGCACGTTGAAGCCCGCCGCCTCCAGGGCGTGGTTCAGCTCGATTTCCTCGCTGACCATGGACTTGCTCTTGACGATAAGCCGGGCCGACGCCGCCTGGGCGATCTCCGTGATGATCTGGTTGGCCTGGGCGCCGTCGGCCGCGAAATGCACGTGCCCGCCGTGCTCGCGGACGCGAGTGACGAACTGATCGAGATAGCGGTCGAGATTCTGCAGCGTATGCCGCTTGATGGTCGCCGCCAGTTCCCGCGTGGCCAGCGGCTCGGGCAGTTCCGGCAGGATGAGCCGCCGGGCGTCGTCCTTCATGCGGGCAGAACGATCGAAGATGGCGGCAATGCGCGGGTTGGTCGCCGCGTCGGCCGCCCGGTGCTTGAAATCGACTGCCGCCCCGGCATGCCCTGCCGAGGCGCCTTGTCCCGCAATCGGCAGTGAGACACTCATGCCACCCTCCCGCCGTGGTGGGCCGCGCCCGCTTCGTGCGAACAGCAGCACGCGCGAGCCGGTACGCTCGCCGGCTCGCCTTGCATGCGGGCGTATAGATGCCGGTTGTTGCCTGCCTTCATGGCCTGATCCAGCATGGTCGCCACGTGGACCGTCCGGATGTTCACGCCCTCGCGGTGCAGGGCCCCGATAATGTTGAGCGTGCAGCCGCCGTCGTTACAGATAAGCGTGTCGGCTCCCGTCGCCTTCACGCATGCGATCTTGTCCTGGACCATTGCCCCGGATATCTCGCCGAACTTCACCGCGAACGTGCCGCCGAAGCCGCAGCACTGATCGGCCTTCTCCAACGGCCGGTACTCCAGCCCACGAAACACCCGGATCAGGCTGAGGATATCCTCGATCGACATACCGATGCCACGGTTATGGCAACTGTAATGGAAAGTCGCTACCGCCTTGTACGGCAGGTCCCACGCCGACCAGTCCACCTTGAGCTTTTTCTGCAGAAACTCGGTGAACTCGAACGTCTTGGCCGCCAGTTCTTCTGCCCGCCGGTGCATGACCGGATCGTTTCGCAGCAGGTGGGGGAAGTACTCGCGAACGACGGAGCAGCAGGAACCCGACGGCGTGACCACCGTCTCGGCGTCGGCGAAAACGTCGATCATGCGCCGGGCGATCGCCGCCGCCTCGTCGAGATAGCCGCTGTTGAGCGCCGGCTGACCGCAGCAGGTCTGCTCGGAGGGAAAATCGGTCTTGATCCCCAGCCGGTGCAGCACCCGAACCACCGACTCGGCCACTTCGGGAAAATACAGATCCGTCAGGCAGGTGACAAAAAGCGAAACTCGCATGACTTCCTTCCCAACCGCGCAAGCTGCGCCGCCGGCGGGGCGACTATAGGATGATTTGTTCTCCGCGCTGTATGAAGACGAACACCAACACCAGCGTCAGGGCCAGCACCAGCGCCCCGAGGAAAAAGCCGATCCACGAGAGTCGTTGCCGGTCGTTGCGCCGCTGTCCGGCGCTGTTCAGCCCGAAACCGAATCCGGCTCCCGACAAGAGAAGTGTCACCGCGGCGGCGAGCAGAACCGCCATCTTGCCTCGCGGCCCGTACAGGAATACGAAGTCCTGGCTCGCCAATCCTCGTTTCAAGAAGAAGCCCATCACGCCGGCCATGCCTGCAAACGTGAACAAGGACAGCAACGACGCGAGGAAACTGGCCTTCGCCTGGTCTTCGAATCGGCGGAGGGAAAACTTGGCCACGAGGTCTCTCCAGTACGAACAGGATCAGATGATCGTTCCGGCCCGTCCCGGCGACAACATGCTCCCACCGTGACCGTGATCGGGTCGGTCAACTCCCGGGCCAAGCATCATAGGCTGGCCGGGCAAGTTGCCGCCCATCTTATCCGGCCGTTCCCGAGCTGGGTAGGCCCGGGTCCGGGCAAGCCGGTTCCCCGGCCATCATGGACCCCTCACCCGAGGGTGTCAAGCAGTCCTGATTTTGTCCTCTCCTCGCGGTATACTCAGAGTATGCGACCCGGCGAGATCCATCTTTCGAGGGCGCTGCTCCTGTCCATCGGCTTGCTCATCGCGCTGCCCGCTCCCGTCCGGGCCGGGACAAACCTGATCCGCAACGGGGGCTTCGAGGAGGGCCCGGGCGAGTACCCCGGCGTGGGCAAGTACTGGGAGACCAACGACGGTCAGCCTCATCCCGCCATCAACGGGCTGACCGGCGAGACCAAGCACGCCGGCAACTGGTCGCAGTGGCTCAAGGCTCATTCGACCTGGGATCTCGGAGCCGTCCGCCAGGTTTCGGCCTACAACTCGGTCACCCCTGGCAAAACCTACCGCATCCAGGCCTGGATCAAGACCGCCAACGTCGGCAACCCGGCGGGCTGGTACGTCTTCGGCCTTTGGTGGTTCCAGGGCGACGCGTACCTGGGCGACTCCAAGATGCCTCGCCAGGAGACCAACAACTACGACTGGCGGCTGATCTCGTGGACCGCCGTCGCTCCGCCCGGCGCGGATCGTGTCGCCGCCGTGCTCACCCGCCACACCGACGGCGACGTCTGGTACGACGACGTCTTCATCGGCGAGGAGTCGCCCGGCACGCCGGAGATCGTCTGCATGCCTCCGACCTTCGATCGCCGCGTCCGCCGCGGCGGCAGCCTGCCCGACGACTCGTTCACCATCCACAACGCAGGCGGCGGCACGCTCAACTACACCGTCGCGAGCGACGTGAGCTGGATCACCGTTTCTCCCGAGAGCGGTATCAGCACGGGCGACGTCAACATCTGCGTCATCACGTATTCCGTCTCGAGCCTGGCCGTCAGCGAGTACGTCGGCAGCCTGACCGTCATCGATCCGGCCGCCGTCAACTCTCCGCAGACGGTGAGAGTGACATTGCGCGTCACCATCCCCGGTGATTTTAACCTTGACGGCGATGTGGACCTGGAGGATTTCGGCACCTTCCAGATTTGCTATTCGGGTCCGGGGGTCCCTCAACTCGACGCCGCCTGCAGCGAGGCCCGGCTCGACGACGACACCGACGTGGACCTCGACGACTTCGCGCTGTGGCAAACCTGCTTCAGCGGCCCCGCCGGCCCCGTCAATCCCGTCTGCACCGGACACTGAGGCACCGACGCGGGGGCATCTTGCCCGCCTGTCTTCTTCACGAACACGCTGGTTCGTGCATTATAATTGGCACAACAGATGTGAGGCGGGCGGGGCGCCCGCCTCCAGCATCCAAACGGATGTGTCGGTCAGTCCAAACACGCCGGATCCGCCGTGATTCCGGGCCCTTGCAGACAACGCTGGAATATCTGCACATCAGCGGCGTCCACGTCGAGGTCGCCGTCGAGGCTCATGTTTTGACACTGCGGGTCGGTCGGGACGACGCCGGTGGCATTCACGCACGCCTGCAGCATTCCGAAGTCTTCCAGGTCCACGTCGCCATCGCCGTCAAAGTCCATCTGCAGCGGACAAGATTGCTCGATGGAATCCAGGTACACCGTAATGGGCCCGGCCGTATCGACCACCGAGAACGCCAGATGTTCGAGGACCACCTTCCCGTTGGCCGCATCGAGCCGGCCGTCGCCCGTGAACGGTATGACGTTCCCGGAATTGGCCGCGAACGTGATCGTCTGCCAGACGCCGGGTTGCGCGGTGACCAGCACGCCTTGCGGTCCGCCGTCCGGCACGACAGACGTCGCGCCAATCCACTCGATGGAACCCGACGATCCGCCATCCGATCCGATGGGACCATCCACACCCGTTTCGCGCACGCCCAGCGCCAGCCGGAACGATCCCTCGTCCACCCGCAGACGTACGCGCAGCACCCGGCGCAGATCGATGATCGGGTTGGGCAAGAACGGGGCTTGGCTGGTGGTCAGTCGCAGCCAGCGCGTGGGGTGGGTATCCACCCACTGCCACTGCACCTGATAGACCTTGCCGCCGTCGAATCCCGGGACGGCGTCGGACACACCCGCTACATTGGGCGACGCCAGCAGGTGCCCCACCGTCGTGCCCGAGTATCGCGGCAACCGGAACAGCACCTGCGTGCTGTTGGCATAGCCCTCAAAGTCACTGATCGAATCGGGCGCGAACGGGCATCCTGCCGGCACCAGGAACGACATCGCACGTTGCATGAGGAGAGCGCGGACGTCGCTCGAGCCGATGGTCTCGAACGGGAAGCCCAGCATGATCAGGCGGTACGTGCCCGAGTCGTATTGGATTGCCGCCGTGCGCGGCGGAGACGTGGAGTACTGCAGCACGCTCACAGCGCCGGGCTGCGGCTCGATCACGTCGGCGAATTCGGCCGCGTACGGCGCGCCGCCGGCCGGGCTGAAGTTGAACGCGCCGACGTCGGCGAACACGCCGCCCGAGCCGATCACGTTGTACGTGCCGGAGGCATCCGCGACGTAATTGGCCCGCAGCACGTTCTCATAAAACGACCGGCCCGCCTCGCGATAGTCCAGTTCAAAGCCGATCTCCGAGCCCGATACGAACAGACTGCCGCCCGCGTTCAGATAGTTGGTGACCAGTGCCTGTTCGACGCTGTCGAACGTCTTGTGCGCAACACCTTCCTCGCCCAGGATCCAGACCAGCCCGCGGTAATCGGTCAAGGGTACCGCCCTGGAGATGATCGCTTCATTCGTGGCATAGTCGAAGCTCATGTCCGCCGCCGCCAGCGCCGTCGCATGCTGGACCGCGTAGTCGAACGAGTTCACCTTGCGGGCGATCTGCCGCTCCATGGCCCCGGCCGGGATGGTCTGGACGTAATTTTGCTGGCGGGTCACGCGATCGAATCCATCGACGATCAGCACTCGCGACGGGCCCTGGACCGCCCGACGTACCGCCATCGTCGGCGACGGCATCGACTCACCGCCCGCATTGATCGCCGTGACGCGCAGGTACACCGTTTCGTCCGCCGGAATGTCGCTCAACGCGACCGATTGCACGTTCCCGACGGTGATCGCGTTGCCGAAACCGTAACCGTTGCTCGATCGGTAGATCTTGTAGCCGGTGGCAGGATCACCGCTCGCCGGCGACGCCGGCCGTGACGCACCCGGTGTCCATGAGACCACCACCAAGCCGTCGCCGCTGCTTCTCGCCCGCACCTGCTCGGGCGGATCGGGCGGAAACACCGCCGGCACCTGCGTCCCGGGGAACCGGCTGGCGTCCGACAAGAACTGGATGATCGCGTTAACCGTGGATCGTGCCACGGCATCCCGCACCGCGACGTTCCGCAGGTTGGCGGCATCCTCCGCGTTGTCGTGGTAGGCGATCTCCAGCAGCGTGGCCTCGAATTCGTTGCCGTTGTTGCCCGTGCTGATGGCCCCGTACGCAAACGATGCGTGATACGTGTTGGGGTTCCGCACGCCCCAGGGATACTCGAACAGGTTATGCAGGGCGAGCATGTCCGCCTCGACCTTCTCGCCCACCAGCGTGGCAAATGCGAGTTGATGCGTCGTGCCCGCCGTGCCCTCGTTGTACAACGCGACCGTGCCCTTGGCCGAGCCGCTCGAGGCGTTGGTGTGAAACTCCATGTACACGCGCCGCCACCGCTCGGTCGTGCCGCCGATCCGGTTCATCTCGCGGGCCCAGCGGGCCGCCGTGCCCACGTTGTCGTCGGAGTCGGTCGAACAGCAGTTCCAAATGGACGTCGGCAGGCCCCAGGCGTTGATGCCGGCTTCGCTTTCCGCCCAGTAGCGTGATGCTTCCTCCTCACGCGGATAGCCGCTCACCCGTCCCGGCCCCGCCCCCACCACGTTGCCCATGCCGTTGCCGAAACGGATGGCGTCCGCTGTCACCGTGCCGCTCACGGTGGAGCGGTTGGAGATCTCCACATACCCGCCCGTACCCGCTTCGAAGTAGTAGTTGCCCAGCCAGATCCAACCTCGGCCCACCCGGCTGTGATCGATGACCACTTCGGCCGTGCCGCCGCTGTGGCGGATCCGATAGGTCTGGGGAACGCCGTCGGTGCGATAGGGCGTCCAGCAGTAGACGGGATAGAAGTCGGCGGCCGGGATGTTCGGCGTATACCGGGCGGTGGCTGTCTCCGACGTGCTGGCCGCGATCCGGCGGGAGCGCACGCCGCTGTTCACCACGCCGTTCTCGTAGTAGACGCTCACGGACGTGTCGGATATCCACGAACCCGTGAACGTCACGCCGGCATCATCGTTGTCCAACACGATTTCCGTGGTCTGGTATCCGATGGGCCGGTAGGGGACCACGACCGCTCCCGCGTTGTAGCAGTAGTTGGCGAACAAGTTGAGCTGATCGATATTGCCGTAGTCTTCGTTCATGCTGTGCATGAGCGGCCGCTGCAAGCCCCAGCTCGATGTACCGGCCGTCCAGCCGTGACCCGCGCTGCAGTAGACTACCACACCGGTCAGGGCTCCCACGGGCTGTCCGTCGGCGTGGGCACTCGGCACGCCGAAGGCGGTTCGAACGTCCACGTCGGTAGGTTCGATTGCGTCCTCTTTGTCCGGTGCGTCCGCATGCAAGTCCGGTGCTGCGTCCGGTAACGGCTGCGCTTGTGACACATATGCGCCCATCGGCACGTACTCGCCCCTGCCGATCCGGATGCTCACGCTCATGCCGGCCAGCGGCACATCGAACGCGGCGCGTAGCAACTCATCGATGGCTTCGGCCTGCGATTCGCCGATAAGCAGAGGAGTGCCACCAACCGGCACTGTGATGCGCACGTGTCCCACTTGCTGTTCATCGACGCTTACGTCGTCGAGCACCGTGCCGCTCGGCAACAGGGAAGCCCCGCTCGCGTCCAGCGGCTGGCCCGCCTCCCGGAGCGCGGCGGAGAGCCGCTGATAGGTCGGATCGTCAACGTTGAACTCGCCGGACGGCGGCGTGGACGCATCGCCGAGGCTCAATCCGGTCGACGCCAAGAGCACAAGAACGCTGCAAGTCGAAGTGGCCATGGAAAGGTGTTTCATCAAGCTCCCTCCGTAAGCCATTATACATTTCTGTAACCTTCAATGACATCCCATGGAAGCCCCATCGCCGCGCCGGACCCGTGAGCCAATGCTTCTCCGAGGCGGCGTCCATTCTCCCCAAGTCCTGATTTCATCATCGGTTACTCACGATGCTCGTCGGTTCTCCGCAGCTTCTCATCGTCGCGTCGCCGTGTCCCCGCGTCGCCCTGTCATTCTTTAGCTCCCGCTGGCCTTCCGCCCGCTCGGCCGGTAGCCTTACAGAGGGAGGTCTCGCCCATGACCGCAAGCTCGAAGTTGGCGGCGGCCGCTCGCACGGTCCTCGCCTTCGGACTGATCGGTACGGTCAGCTTGGCCGACTCGACCGCGCCTTCGGCAGCGCCGGCGGATGCCGTCCGGGAAACGCCTCCGGCAGATTCCGCGCAGCGTCCGGACGACCTGTTCCGCCGGTACGAGCGGGAAATCCGCCGGGTCACTAACCAGGGGGACTTCCGGCTCGCCCGCGAGCGGGTGGATGCAGCCCGCCGACAGTTCCAGCCCCCCGAACGATACGTCGAAATCACACGTCAACTTGACTCGCTTTCCCGTTACATCGCCGGTGAGGAGCGGATGAGCGCAGCGCGATCGCGTCGCGCGATGACACCCGGGCGGCCGGCCGGAGCATGGGTCCGCCGGAACGTGACCCCTCCCAGTACGGAGTCGCAGCAGATCGCGCTGGCTGGTGTCCCTTCAGTCGCTGCCGTTGCCGCGCAGCCGGCCGTTAAGCTCGCCGCAGCGGACGAGCGCCGTGACGGCGCTGATTCCCGCGAGCCGCAGCCCCGCCGATCCCCGCCCGCTGTCCACCTTCCCGAAGGCACCAGCTTCGAGGAGGCGATCAACTGGTTTCGCAAGACCAGTGGACTGTCGGTGGATGTGAACTGGAACGCGCTGTCGGCCGTGGGCGTCGATCGCACTACCGATACGCTCGGTATCACGCTGCAGGAGGCTCGCTTTGAGACCGTGCTGCAACTCCTGCTCGCGAAGGTCTCTCCCCCGGAAGCCCCGCTTGATTACGACATCGTCGACGGCGTCGTCCGCATCAGTACTCGCGAGTTGCTCGACCGCCGCCGTATCACCCGCGTCTACGACGTCAGCGATCTGCTGATTCGCGTCCCCAGCTTCCGCTCCGACGCCGACGGCTTCGGCATGGGCGGCCTGATGGGCGGTGGCTATGGCGGCATGGGCATGGGCGGCTTCGGAGGCTACGGCGGCTATGGCGGCGTGATCGGCGGTGGCACCGGCGTGCCGGGCCTGTTCAATTCCGGCCTCCAGCGACCATAATGGTTGCGTCCCTGGTTTGGGGGCACGCTTCTTTGTGGGGCACGCTTCCAGCGTGCGCCATGCAGGCAGGATGCCTGCACCACAGCGCGGCCACCGACCTCCGCGTGCACTGCGCACCACAAGGCAACGAGGTTTCTGCATGATTGGGCGATGTCTCTGCGTGCCGGTTTTCGGTTTGATCGTGCTGGCTGCCGTCCCTGCCGTGGGTCTTCAAGTAACCGACTTGGGTGCCGTGCCTGATGACGGGCGCGATGATACTGCCGCGTTCGTGGAGGCGTTCAAGCAGGCACAGGCGACACGTGAATCACGCATTGTCATCCCCGCCGGTCGTTATCACCTGCGAGCCGACGGGAACCCCGAGCGACGGAATGCTCTCCTGCCGGTCTCCCACATGAAGGGGCTGGTGGTCGAAGGGCGAGGCGCCGAGTTGATCCTGAGCGGCGTCGGTCGAGTGTTCGCATTCGGCGAATGCCAGGATATCACCGTGCGCGGATTGACGCTGGATTGGGAACGCCCGCCATTCTCCGAAGGCACCGTAGTGGCCACAGCGCCTCGCCATTTCGACATTCGCGTGCTCGACTCCTACCCTGTTCAGGGCGGCGAGCCGGTGGGGGCCTTCATGACCTACCACCCCGACACGCGCCTGCCGGACGGCCGCGACCTCGACGTCTATCACAGCGTGGAGCGGACGGAGCTGGTCGCACCACAAGTGCTGCGTGTTCACCTCAACCGCGAGATCTCCGTGCCCGTCGGCAAACTGCTTCTCCTGCGGCACCAGGTGTACGCGGGCGGCGCGTTTGCGTTTCATCGTTGCCGCGACGTCCGCGTCAACGATGTCACCGTCCATTGCACGCCCGGCATGGCTCTCGTGTGCACGGTATGCACCAACGTGACGCTCCAGAAGTTCAACGTGATGTTCCGGCCGGGATCGCAGCGGCTCATGACCGCCACCGCCGACGCCACACATTTCGGCGGCTGCAAGGGCACCATCCTTCTGGAGGATTGCACGTTCGAGGGCATGGGCGACGACGGCGTCAACGTCAAGAGCGGACTGTATCTCATCGTCCGCCGGCGCGTCGACGACCGAACCGTCCTCGGTCAGCACAACCTGAAGATCGCCGATCTTCCCGATGCCGGCGACATCATGGAGATGGCTCACGTCGACACGCTGTGCCCATTCGCGTCGGGCAAAGTCCGTGCGGCCAAAATGGAGCCGGGCGAAGGCAACGTGCACCGCGTGGAGTTCGAAGGTGTTCTCCCGGCCGAACTGCGGGAAGGCGACGTACTGGGCAACGCTTCGCGCGTGCCGAGACTGCGAATACGGCGTTGCACGGTGCGAGCCAACCGCGCTCGCGGCGTGCTCTGCCAGACGCGCGATGCCGTCATCGAAAACTGCACCTTCCAGCACTGCACGGGCCCCGGCGTGAAGGTGTTGACCGAGGTCGTTTACTTCTTCGAGAGCATCGGGACGCGCAATGTCACCGTGCGCAACAACCGGTTCGAGAATTGCAATTTGGGGGCGGCATCGGCCGAGGCGGCCCTGTGCGGTCTGGCGTATCTCAAAGATTTCGCGTATCCGCCTCGGCCCGGCGTTCACCGCGACCTCACGATTCACGGCAACCGGATTATCGGCACTGCCGAGAGTGCGATCTTTTGCGTGGCCGTGGATGGTCTCACCGTGTCGAACAACACGGTGGAGCAGGCTTGTCTGCGCGGTGCTCGCGAGAACGGTAAGTACGCCATTCGAATCCAGGACTGCGCTCGCGTGACAGTCCAAGACAACATTATCGACCCCGCTCGTCAGGGGCCTGCGATGATCGAATCTGTTCGGATTACGCCGACCGATTGAGTATACTGGCCTCCATAGGAGGAGCCGGAAGAATGAGGATCCGCGTCCTGTGGGTTGCGTGCCTGCTGTCGGTTGGGGGCATGTTGCGACCGGTGACAGCTCAGGTCACTGCGATCGAAGGCGTGGAGTTCGTCGCCCGTCTGACCGGCCCCGGATCCATCAACGATACGCCGCGTGTCGGCATCGGCGGAACGGATCTCGGGCACATGGTCGTTCACCAGGACGTGACCTACTTTCTGTTCGGCGATACCTTCGCGGGTGAGCTGGCCGGCGAAGGCGGCTTCTGGCGATGGAACACCATGGCGTGGTCCACTGACCGAACGCCGGCCGACGGAATCCACTTCGACGGTTGGATCACCGACCACGCCGGGAAAGCCCGACAGGTGATCCGCAGCGGCTACGGGAATCCCATCACCGAGATTCCGACGGGGGCTGTCAGTATCGGCGAGCGAATCTACGCCTGGTTCATGGCCGTCAGCTGGTGGGGGCCTCCGGGGGAGTGGAACATTCACTACGCCGGCTTGGCTTACACGCAAGACCTGGGTCAGACGTTCACGGTTGTCGATGGCTTCCGCCTGCCGGCCAACACGAACTTCGGTATGGTGGCTGCGAGTCTGCGCACCGACCTGCCGCCCGGAACCGACGACCATGTCTATGTCTGGGGAACGCCCTCCGGAAGATTGGGAGGCGTCAAGCTGGCTCGCGTACTGCCCGCGAATATTACCGATCCCGGCGCGTACGAGTATTACAGCGGCCTGAACAATGGTCAGCCCGTCTGGGCCAAACACGAGTCTGCCGCGTTGATTATTGTCCCTGCCCCGGTGGGCGAGATGTCCGTCATGTACAACCGGGCCGCCGGCCGTTGGATCATGCTCTATTTCAACACCTATGCCGGCGGAGGCTGGGGGGCCATCGAGCTTCGCCAGGCGGTGGCCCCCTGGGGACCCTGGTCGCTGCCCATGACCGTGGTGCCCGGCATTCAGGCCCCGGGGTTGTACGGCTCCTACATGAACCCGCTTTACGTCGAGGATCACGGCCAGACGCTCTATTTCACCATGAGCCTCTGGGATCCCTACGACGTATACCTCATGCGGCTCCGCCTGAGTGTGGCTTCGCCTCCATGCCCGGCAGATCTCAACGTCGACGGCCGAGTGCAGGCCGCCGACGTTGAGATCTTCGATTCGTGCCTGTCCGGGGACTCGATCCCGTACCGCGACGTTCTCACCTGTGCGGCGGCGGACCTGGACCGCGACGGCGATGTCGATCAGGCCGACTTTGGTATCCTGCAGCGATGCCTGAACGGCCTGCTGGCTCCCGATCCGGCGTGCGCCGATTGACGTACGCTGACTGACCTGTCCCGGTTGCGTCTGACTACATCCAGGCGGATGCCACGCGAACGGCGTTCCGTCCCGGCGTCACTGGTCAGCCGGTATGGTGGTCGGACCGGGTTGGGCAGGCTTCGAGACGATCCCGCTAGGGGACCAGTAGGCTCGCAAATACTTCGGGATGGGCTTGAATTCCTGAGGTTCTCGGCCCAACGCTTTGCAGACCGCTCGCGGATCATCGACCATGCCCAGTTTGCCTTCCTTGCGGTTGATCCACGCCTGGATCCCCGCTCGCGCCGCCTCGCTCTTGTCGTCGTTGGGCACGTCTCCCCACTTGAACGGGATCAGTTTGACTTTCGGATGCGAGCGGAGGCGTTCCGCGTTGCTCGCGTTGACTTCCACGACGTGGTCCCACATGTCCGCCTCGTCGAGCAGTCGCTCGAGCTCCTCTTGCAGTCCCGGCTCCTTCACGTCCAGATGCAGCAACATCCCTCGCTCGCGAGCCAGTGTCAGGAATGCCGCCACCGTGGGCACCCGCGTGTTCTTGTCGCCGCCCTTGATGCCGGCCTGCAGAATCTCGTAGTAGGTGTGATCTCGCCCGCGGCCCTTGCCCGTCCGCGTGGTGCGATCCAGTCGGTCGTCATGCATGATGTAGAGGACACCGTCCTTGGACTTGCGGGGATCGAACTCCACGCCGTCCGCCCCCAGATCCATCGCCGCCGAGTACGCCTCGAGCGTGTTTTCGGGCTTCACGCGGTTGGCCCCGCGGTGCACGATGATGATGTGGTCCTGGCTGCGCCGCTGGGCGATCAGCTTGTGGCGGGCCTCCCGAGCCTCCGGCGACTCGGGCGGGATCGAGTTGATGTAGCCCAACACCAGCGGCGCGTCCGCCGCCGGCGCGTCAGGCTCGGCATGCACCACGGCAGCCGAGATCACCAACACCGACGCTGCACTCAGTACGGTCATGAACCTTCTCATCCCAGACCTCCCTCATGTCATCGAACTCGTCCACTTTTCAAGCATCCAAAGCTGCTGGAATCGTACTTCAAACCGGACCGGATGTCTCGCCGGCCGCCCATGGCGGTTGGATCACCTCCGGCGCCGCCGGCGGTGGCCAGTTGAATTCGGCCGGACCTTGCCCGAATATAAGGCCGATGCGCAACTACCTGCAATTGCTCCGTCCCGCCCAGTGGATCAAGAACTCCTTTGTGTTCGCCGCCCTGGCTTTCGGGAACGCCTTCCGCGCCAAGATCGGCGACCGCTACGCCGTCGAGCTGGCCTTCATTGCGTTTGTCGCCTTTTGCCTGGCGTCGTCGGCCGGCTACATCCTGAACGACATCATGGACCGGCAGCGCGACCGGCTTCACCCGCTCAAGAAGAATCGGCCGATCGCCAGCGGGACCGTCTCCCTTCCCGTTGCCGTCGTCCTCATGGTCGTCCTGCTCGGCCTGACTTTCACGATCAGCCTGACCCAGCTCCCGCCCGGCTTCGCGGTGACCGTTTCCGCCTACCTGGTGCTGAGCACCGCCTATTCGCTGGCCCTCAAGCATCGCATGATCCTGGACGTCGTGGTTATCGCCATGCTCTTCGTGCTGAGGGCTCTCGGCGGAGCGGCGGCCATCCAGGTCGAGGCGTCGCCCTGGCTGTTGATCTGCACGTTCATGCTCTGCTTGTTCCTGGGCTTCGGCAAGCGGCGGTGCGAGATCGCCGTCATCGGTGACGACTCGGAAGCCATTCGCGGCCACCGGCCCATCCTCGTCCGCTACACGCCGCATCTCCTGACGCACCTGCTCAGCACCTCGGGCGGCATGGCCATCATCACGTTCCTCCTCTACACGCTGGATACCCGGCCCACGCCGTTCGAGGCCCACAAACAGCAGCTCATCTACACGCTGCCGCTGGTGGTGTACGGTATTTACCGGTATGCCATGCTGATCGAGCTGGGCAAGGCCATCGGTCCCACCGACCTGATGATCAAGGATCCGCCCTTCCTGGCCGCCATCGTGCTGTGGGTTATTCTCGCCGGCCTCATCCTGTACACCCCCCTGGGGCTGTGGAGTGTGGCGGGCGGATAGGACGCGGCTTTTCGCTTCGCACACGTCCAGATCTCGGTTGTTAGCGGGACAATTCGGCCTGCTCCGCTGCGACGTTTCCCGCGAAAACCGCCGCGCCCGAGCCTTCCTGATATGCTCGCCGCTGCGTTGACTGGGGCGGCCGCTCGGCTAGAATCTGATGAACACGGGACTAAGCAGCGACGTACTTGTGAATGCGTGGGCAGTGCGCCTGCCCCACACGTCCGCCAGATGGGCCGTCGGGCTTGTTCTCTGGCAGTGTTACTTGAGCTTTATGGAAATCTTTCGCCTGGAAGACCCCGTAGACTGAAACGGGGCAGGTCGAGGGCTAGGCTGTGGCGACGTTGTTGGTATTGCAGGGGCCGGACAAGGGGCGGACGTTCCGCACCCTCAATGAGCCGGCCATCCTGGGAAGGCAGGCGGATCAGATCCCCCTGACCGACCGGACCATTTCGCGCCGACATGCCGAGCTTAAGCCGGACAACGGCTCCTGGATCCTCCAGGACCTCAAGAGCGCCAACGGCACGTACGTCAACGGCGTCCGCATCCGCGAGCCGGTGCGGCTCAAGCACGGCGACCAGATCAAGGTCGGCACCACGCTCATCGTCTACAGCGGCGACCAGTCGGTCCCCAACGTCCGGCCGAGCTATCCCCGCGACATGATCGACCTCGACGTGAGCGGGGCCAACATGGACTCCTCCATCCTGGCCAGCGTCGGCACCGAGGATTCGGTGATCATCGCCGGTCCCGAAATCCACCAGGCAGCCCGGGCGTGGAAGGTGATGTCCGAGCTCACCGCCGCCATCGGCGCGATCATCGATCCCGATCAGCTTCTCGAGCGGGTCATGGACGTGATTATGGAAGAACTGCCGGTGGACCGCGGCTTCATCCTGCTGTACGACCACAGCGGCGGCGAACTGATCCCCAAGGTCGTCCGGTACCGCCAAAGTCTGCCCACCCGCAGCCAGAAGATCACGACGTCGCGGCGGATCATCCAGCACGTGACCGAGCGGCGCGAGGCCGTCCTGTGCACCAACGCCATGACGGACCGCCGCTTCTCGTCGGAGGCCGCCCAGGACAGCATCCACGACTTCGGCCTGCACTCGGTTCTGTGTGCGCCCATCCTCGCCCGCGACCAGTTGATGGGGGTCATCCACATCGACTCCGCGGCGGCTTCGCACACCTACACGCAGGAACAACTGCGGCTGATGAACGTCATCGGGCAGGTGACGGGCATGGCCATCCAGAACGCTCGGCTCGTCCAGCAGCAGATGCAGACCGCGCGCCTGGCCGCCACCGGTGAGACCGTCGCGTATTTGTCGCATTACATCAAGAACATCCTCCAGGGGATTCAGAGCGGCGCCGACTTGGTGGACCTCGGTCTGAGCAAACAGAACATCGGCACCATGCGGCAGGGATGGGGCATCGTCCAGCGGAACCTGGACCGCATCCTGCAGCTGACCATGAACATGCTCGCCTTCAGCAAGAAGCGCGAGCCCAAGCTGACGCCCAACAATCTGAACAAGATCGTCGCCGACGCCGTGTCGCTGGTGCAGAAGCGGGCGGACGAACGCAAGGTCATGCTCCTGACCGATCTCGAGGAACCGTTCCCGCCCATGCCGCTGGATCCGTCGGGGATTCATCACGCCACGCTCAATATCGTGGCCAACGCCATCGACGCGGTGAAGCCGGGTACCGGCGTGGTGAACGTGCGAACGCACTTCAACGCCGACGAGGGCATTGCCGACATCATCATTTCCGACAACGGCTCGGGTATCGAGCGGGACAAGATCGAGGAGATCTTCGAGCCGTTCAAATCCGGCAAAGGGCAGGGCGGCACGGGGTTGGGACTCGCCGTTGCCCGCAAGATCATTCGCGAGCATCATGGCCGCATCGTCGTGGACAGCACCGTAGGCGAAGGCACGACCTTCCGGTTGAGGCTCCCCGTGCAGGATATTTCCCGCATGAGCGAGGAGACCTTCTCCACGCTGCAGTAGTTTCCGACGTTCCCCATTTTTCCTAGATTATGTGTCCGCCATCCCGGAATGTGCAATCCTCTTTTCCAGGATGCCAACAAGCACTGAGCGGCGGAACCGGCGGGCGGCATTCGCCGGCTCTGCCGATCGTGATCGCTCGCCTCTTCACGCCCGCGCGCGGCGCATCGCCCCTCTCGCGTTGCTGGTCGCATGAATCAGCGCTGTTTAGAATTGATCGCGCGGCGTTTGACAGCTTTCGAAGGTGACCAGTATATTCTACTCGTGAGGGGTTAAAGCAAATCATGCGCCGCGTATGCGTGCCGGAAGAAACGCCGACCAATACGCAGGGGGGCGCAGGTCATCTGAACGCCGCCCACAGGTGCGCTGCGGGAGCGGGTGAGCGGGTCGATCGGATTGGCATTCCGGGGGCCTCACGATAGTCCTGTACCACGCTCGGCTGTACCCAGCGTGCGACCATGTCGGCCGCTCTTACCGCCGCCGGAACCGCCTGTGCGGTGAGAGTGACGACAGCCTGGGAGTCCAAGCACATGAAGGTCCTCATGCTCGGCTGGGAGTTCCCTCCATTCATCTCCGGAGGCCTGGGGACGGCCTGCTACGGGCTTACCAAGGCCATGAGCGAGATCGGCACCGAGGTCCTGTTTGTCCTTCCCAAGCCGGTGGAATCCCAGTTTACCACGCATGTGCGGCTGATGACGCCGGCCCTTCGCCGGGCGGCCGTACCGGCGGAAGCTCCTGTTGAGATCGGCCAGGTCTACCAGACGTCCGGCATGCCCGGCGTGACGTTTCAAACTGTCGAGGCCGGTTTCGGCTTCGGACCCTACGACCGGCCGGAAACACGGGCTCGCCGGCTCGCCGAACTGGAGCAGGAACGGCGCGTGCGAGCCGAAGCCGGGCTCAAGACTGCCGGCGTCGATCCGTCCGTCGCTGAACTGGCTGCGCTCATCGAGAATGCCGCCTCCAGTGGCGCCCATTACGGCGGCGACCTGTTCAGCGAGATCGAGCGTTACGCGAAGCTCTCCGCCATCATCGCCAGTCGCGAGCAGTTCGACATCGTGCACGCCCACGACTGGATGACTTACCGGGCAGGCATCGCGGCATCGGCCATCACAGGCAAGCCGCTGGTCGTCCACGTGCATTCGACCGAGTTCGATCGCAGCGGCGAGCACGTCAACCAGCAGATCTACGACATCGAGCGGCAGGGCATGCACTTTGCCGCCCGCGTGATCTGCGTCAGCCACCTGACCAAAAGCATCGTGATCAGCCGTTATGGCGTCCCGGCCGGGAAGGTGGACGTGGTCTACAACGCCGTCGATTTCAACGGCACGGCGCCGCCCGTCGATATTCCCGCCATCCAGACCAACGAGAAGATCGTGCTTTTCCTGGGCCGCATCACCATGCAGAAGGGGCCCGAGTACTTCCTGCGGGCGGCCAAGAAGGTCCTCGACGTCGTGCCGAATGTACGCTTCATCATGGCCGGCTCGGGCGACATGATCAAAAGCAGCGTGGAGATGGCGGCCGGCCTGGGCATCGGCCACCGCGTTCTGTTCACCGGCTTCCTGCGCGGCCCGGACGTCGAACGCGTCTTCCGGATGGCCGATCTCTACGTCATGCCGAGCGTGTCCGAGCCCTTCGGCATCGCGCCGCTCGAAGCGCTGTCCAACGACGTGCCCGTGCTCATCAGCAAGCAGTCGGGTGTCTCGGAAATCCTTCGCCACGCGCTCAAGGTCGACTTTTGGGACGTGGACGAGATGGCCAACAAGATCATCGCCGTGCTGCGGCACAACTCCTTGCACCGCACGCTTCGCGAGCAGGGGAGTATCGAAGTCCGCAAGCTGTCCTGGATCGACTCGGCCCGGCATTGCCTGAGTGTCTACGAGCACGCCCTGCATCCCGCCCACAACGGCGGGGCATGAGCTATGAGCTCTAAGCTGTGAGCTCTGAGCAAGCCATGTCTGGCTGATGGCTGATAGCTGACAGCTCTATTCGGCCGTCTGGGCCAGGTTCGTCCGGATCTGGCGGATTCGGCTGAACCAGTTGCGCAGCTCGAGTTCGGCGGGCTTGCCCTTGGGGATGTAGTTGAAGTCCTCGGGCCCGCCCGGCACGTTCATCCACTCCCACCAGATCACGCCGCCCACGGGGGACTCGCGACCTTTGCCGATGTCGTCCTTCCATGTCTCCATGAACGCGCGATAGCAGCGGGCCTGTTCCTCATGGCCGGCGGCCGTGGGGGTCTGGTATCGGTAGTAGTTCCAGGGCTCGATGCTGGCGCCCTCCTGGCTGCACCAGCCGACTTCGGTGAACAGCAACGGCTTGCCGATGGTCTGTTGCCAGCGGAGCAGGCCTCGGCGGATCGGCTTCCAGGCCTCGATCAACGACTCCAGCGACGGATTGGGCTGGTTCGACAGCTTGTAGTAGCTTGTCATGCCGATCAGATCGAGCTCGTCCCAGAACTCCACCACCTTGTAGTGGTCCCAGTTCGACGAGTACGAGAGCTTGCCGGGAAAAACCTTGCGGACGTCGCGGATCAGCTCGCGCCACTTGTCCACGTGCACGTTCTTCTCGGCACTGATCAGTTCGGAGCCGACCATGAACACTTCGACGTCGCTCTTGGCGGCGATGCGGGCGAAGTAGAGCAGAAACTCGCGGTACTGCTCGAGCCAATCGTCCCAGTTCGGTGGGTTGATCACTCCCCGCCACTCCGTTCCTCGCGGGTTGCTCAGCAGGATGATGGGCATGAAGATCACCCGCAGGCCGTTGTCGTGGGCGATCTTGAAAATCTGCTCCCACTGCTCCGGCGAGGGGGTGACCTCCGGATCGATTTTGAACGACTCGGAGCCCGCATGCTCCTGGTAGCCCGCGTTGCTGATTAGGACCGCGTCGGCGCCCAGGTCGGCAATCTGCCCCAACAGCAGCCGTGCCTCTTCCACCGAGCCCTCAGCCCGGTGGATCTGCCAAGCCACGCCGTGGTACGGATCGTCGGGGCTGAGCAGCGGCTGACGCGGCGCGGGGGCGATGGCCGGCACCGGGCTCGCCATCTTGACCGGCGTGGTGCTGGCTGCCGTCCACCAGGCGGCTCCGCCGATGACGCCGGCCAATACGCAGAGCTTCCACAGAACACTGGCCAAAGCGTGAAGTCTTCCTTTCTCTGCCATGATGTCGATCGGGGAATCGGCCCGGTGCACCGGCCCGCGGCCAGAGCCGGCCTTCGATCAAGCCGGCGGCCCACGACGCAGACCGACGCAATTCTCTGCGACTTCCACCGGGCTTGCCGTGCCCGTGCTGACCGTGCGAGCCGGTACGTCGCGGGCACCAAAAGCCCGGCTCGTCCGCTGGGAAAGGAGCCGGAGCCGCTCGTCCCGACGAGCGGCTCGGAATTCTAGGCGGCAAACGAGCCAGGCGATGTTACCTTCGCCTCATCTTCGTTCCTGCGGGAAAGCAGCCTGGGCTATTCCGCCAGCTTCACGGCCCACGCGATCCCGCCCAGCAGGTGCTGCTGAAAGACCGGGTTCGTCCACACGTCCTCGCGGTGGCCCAGCGACGTATAGAATACCCGCCCTTTGCCTTCCGTGTTCGTCCAGGCCACCGGGGCGAACTCACCCTTCTTTAGGTTGAGCTTTTTGAGCGTTTCGTCGTCCATCTTGTCGGTGTCCATGCTCACCAGCAGGTGGACTTTGTCGTTGTACCGACTGAAGAGATACATCTCTTCGTGGAGGGTCCAGCCGTCCTCCAGCATCTTCGTGGCCGGATGGTTGCGGTCGTGGATCTTCATCGTGGCCGTGGCCTGATGCCCATGCGTGCGGAATGCCGCTCCCATGATCCGGATGTATTCCGGCCAATCGGGGACCGAGAGCTTGGCCGTCTTGCCGTCACCCATCGGGACGTCGACGTTCATGGGGGAATGGAAGCTATCCGTGGCGGTATGGATACCGATGAGGGCGCCACCGTTGCGGAGGTACTTCAACAGGGCGTCGCGGTTAACCAGCGGATTGCCCGTCGTGTAGATCACGATGCCGGCGTATTCCTGCAGTTGTTTCTCGTTTTCCAGATCCCGGAAGTCCTGTGTGACGTCCACCTGATAGCCGGCCTTCTCGCCGATCTCCTTTAGCACCTTCTCGGCGTGGGACAGCTCGCCGCTCTTGGGGCGGGTGACCACGCTGTGCCGGAACCCGAACGACTGGGAGTAGAACAGCAGCTTCTTCTTGCCGTCAGCCGGCTTGTCGGCCGCCAAACAGAACAGCGCACTCGCCGCAACCGCCGCCGCTCCCACCGAGACCGCTGTCAACGTCAGCTTCATGAGAGGATCCTTTCACAAGCAAGACCGGGTTCGTCGTCAGCTCCAGGGCGTAAAGGCCCGGGAACCAAAGCCGACAAGGTACCACCGCAAGCAGGGGGGTTCAATGCCGGCCGGCCCGCTCAGATCGGCGCCGCCTGGCTTTTGAGTGCGCCGGCAGGCGGCGGCTTGCCGATGACTGTCGAATGCCGCGTAAATCCACCTGTCCCCTGACGCTCGCGCCGCCCGCCCGGGGTGAGGTCCAACTCGTGACCGACGGCGAACACCTGCAGCGCGTGATCGTCGAAGGGCTGCTCGAGGCCCGGGTGAGCCTGGACATCGCCACGGCGGATTTCAAAGCCATGCTCGTGCCGTCTGCCCGGGCGGGGCGGGGAACCACGGCCAAGTCGATCGTGGAACACCTGCGACGGTTGGCCCAGCGCGGCGTCGAGATCCGGCTCCTGCACGCCTCCGTGCCCAGTGCGGCCGCCCTGGCCGAGCTCCGCCGGGCGCTCCCCGAGCGCATTCGCATCCGTCGCTGTCCCCGCCTGCACGCCAAGGTGGTGATCGTGGATTGTGCTGCCATGTATCTGGGCAGCGCGAATCTGACCGGCGCCGGCCTGGGGGCCAAGGCCGCTCACCGCCGGAACTTCGAGCTGGGCATCTGGACTCGCAGCCCCGCCCTCATCGACGGCGTGCTCGAATCCTTCAACGCCATCTGGGAAGGCCGCCACTGCGATAACTGCGGCCGGCGCAACATCTGCCCCGTGCCGCTGGAAGAGCCCGCCCTGTAATCGACCCCGCCGCGGATGCGGCGGCACCCTGGACCCAAGTAACCACGGCGCCACGGAGAACACGGAGAAAACACCGGTTCGCGTCGGCAATCATAAACTGCATTCTCTGTGTTGGGATGGCGGCGGTGGAAACCACTTTGGCTCTTGCACAGACTATTCTGAAGGGTGGAAGCAAGAGAACGGGGGGCACACAGAGATGTAGACAGGGACGGGGTTGATGGGATGGCGACGACTCGTTCGAGGATGGTCTACCATCGGATCGGCAAGCCGCGTTGGATTAACGTCATTCTCTGCGAACCGCGGCCGGGTCAGTACGTCTGGATGTCCGTGTATCTCAAACCGGCACTGCGAAACGGACAGGTCTCCAAGGAACTCGTGCGGTACATCCTGCACCTGCTGCCGGGCACGCACCACATTCACTTTTTCCCGGAGATCAGAACGCTACGGAAGCTGGCGCGGGAGGACCGCTGGGTATTCGATGGGCCTTCCGACTTCTACACGGGATGCCTGGCCTTCCATACGCGCAGCCCCCGCGAGGCACCGGCCATGGCTCCGCTGTTTCGCGAGCTGGTGACGCACGAGAAGTGTTGCCGTCGGCCCTGGCTGCCCACGTTCAAAGGGCCCAAGTCGGTCCGCCGGGCGTTGGACCGCATCGCCCGTCATTTCAACGGCCAGAACGGTCAGCTCCCGATGGAAGGATCGCTGTAGACGTATTCTTCCTGCCGCAGCGACCGGATGGTCTCTTCCACACGCACGGGGCGGGCCGCCAGCGCGGCATGCGTGAGCAGGCATGCCAGCACGGCATTGGCGCTTTGATTGCGGTCGGGGCCGTCGGCCGTCAGGGCGTTATAGCATCCGCCCGTGGACGGATCGACCATGACCGCCCCCTTGGAGTTGTGACCGTCGAACCAGCGGGCCGCCAGTTCAGCATAGTCGCCGTAGCTCATGGTGCCGGAGATCCGCTCGGCCGTGCACAGCAGCTCGACGATGCTGTACACCTCGCCCGGCAACTGAGCGTATTGAGGCGGGTTGGAGTTGCGGGACCAGGTTCCCTGCGTGCCGACCGGCTGAAGCATGCCGTCGCGGAACAGGTGATCGACCACGAACTGGGTCATGGCCTGAGCCACCCGGAAGATCCGCCGCTCGCCCAGGCAGTGGTACGCGTACCACAAAGCCGTGGGAACCGTCGCCGCCCACGGCGTCCACTGGGCGTCATACCACTCCCAGCCGTTTGTGCGGTTCGGGTAGTACCAGTCCTCGAGCAGCCAGTGAGCCAGGCATTCTGCCCGGTCGAGGTCGCGTCCGGGGTCGGCCGCTCTCAACTGGCCGATGGCGATCAGCCAGTTCGCCGCCGCCAGCGGCGTCTCCACGCGTGAGGCATGCTCGTCCAGGAGCATCCGCCACCAATCGGCCGCGGCCAGCCGCACCCGGATGGGCAGCTCGGAGACGATCACCGCGGCCAGGCTGCGGGCCAGGTACGATTGCACCAGCGCATCGTCGCCCTGCATGGTCCAGCCACCCGTGCTGTCGCAGTGGTGCCGGACGCCGCTGTCATACCGCCGTCCGCGGGACAGGAAGCCGAAGTACTTCTTGGTCAGCAGGTGGGAAACGTCCGATTCGACCGTCTGACTGCCGATGGCACATAACCGTAACGCCGTCGCGTTGTCGATGGCATCGTAACCGGAGAAACGATCGGGCACGTCTCCCCGGGCCACCTGCAACAGGCCCTGTGAATCGGTCAGCCGACGCAGGTGGTCAAAACGCGGCGAAGTCATGGTGTTCATCGGTTCTCTCCCAGCCGTTTCGCTTCCCTAGCCAGTGATGTGTGGTGAATCAAAGGTATTTCAGGAATTGCGGGGGTTGCTTTAACCCGACCGTCCCCAAAATCGCCCCAGCCACGGGATTCCCGGGCCTACATGTTCTTCGACCGAACGAGCACAAAGGTTTACCTCATTTGGGCCAAGGCACCATCCGGGATGGTGCTCGACTCAATATGGGGTAGATCCCGACAATCGCGCGTGCCTTCGAGCGGGGCGACGGCCGGCCGATGGAATGTTCAGAGAGGTGAGTTGCGATCAACGCCGCCGCGGACCAGCCTGTGCAGGTCCGCGGCAGCGAGTACGGCGGGACAACATCGGGCTCAGGCCAGCCGCAGGACTTCCTGGACCAGCTTTTGGATGCCGGCAAAGACCGACGCCGGGCCAGTTCCCAGCATGTAGGCCGGCGTTGTCACAATTTTGTGTGCCTCGTCAACAATGAACGACTCGCACGGACAATCCACGTGACGTGCGCCCATTTTCTCCAGGGCCGCGGCGGTCCCCTTGTCGTTGCCGATGGTCATGCGCGGGTGCATGCCTCGCCGGCCGACGATTCGGGCCAGCATGGCCGGGGCGATACAGATGGCACCGATAGGCTTGCCCGCGTCGAGCATCTCGCCCGCCAGCCTTTCGACTTCGGGGTGCACGGTGCAATCCGGCCCCTTGTCCGCGAAGTTGCACAGGTTCTTGGCCGCCCCGAACCCGCCGGGGAAGATGAGCGCATCGAGGTCGCTGGCTCGGACCTGGGCGATGTCCACGATCTTGCCTCGGGCGATCCGGGCTGATTCAACCAAAACGTTACGGGACGTGCCCGAAGCGGGATTTCGCGTGAGGTGGTCGATCACCACCGCCTGGTCCATGTTGGGGGCGCAACAGACGGCGTCGGCCCCGGCTTGATCCAGGGCGAGCAGGGTCAGGACGGCCTCGTGGATCTCCGAGCCGTCGAAAACGCCGCATCCGGAGAGGCAGACTCCTACACGTGGCATTTTATTGTCTCCTTTTCGGTGTGGCACCGGCGACCGGCCGGCGTGGTCCAGGCGTTAGAACCGGGTGTGTTACCCGAACCTTATCGTCTTGACTCAAGTCGTGGTGACGATCTGCTTTTCCTTCTCGATGAGAATCTCGAGCACTGCTTCTCGCGTTTCGGCTTCGTCCAAAGCCTCGATCACCTCCGGGCTGAGCACCCGCATGAGCCGGGCCAGCACGCGCAGGTGGTGCCGGTCATCGTGACAGCAAATGAGGAAAAACAGATGACTCAATCCGCCGTAGGGTGAGCCAAAGCCGATGCCGCGCGACGTCCGGGCAAAACAGACCAGAGGCTCGGCCGAGACGTAGGGCATGGGTTGGCGGGGGTGCGGGATGGCCACGCCGTGCTGCAAGCCGGTCGAGCACATCTCCTCGCGGGCCTCCAGCGCCTTGAGCAGCCCTTCGGCGTCGTACAACAATCCCGTGCGATTCGCCAGACCGACCAGTTCCCGCAGGACGGACGCCTTGGTGTTCGCCCGCAGTTCGACATCCACTCCTTCCAGGCCGATCAGATCGGTGAGGATGAGGCTCTCGTCGTCGGTTCCTGCCCCCATGGTCCGCTCGAGCGTGATCAGCCGGGCTTCGTCCAGCGTGTGCATCTCCTGCTGCAGCCACTCGGTCACTCGGGCGCGATTAAACCGCCACTCGCCTCCCACCTTCTGGCCGGGCAACTTGCCGCGTTCAGCCAGTTTTTGCACTTCGCGAGCGTCCATCCCGACGTGCTGGGCGAAGTCCTCCAAGCTCATGTTGCGATAAGGCATTGACTGTCCTTCTTTCTGCCGGTTCCCATTAGCTTACGCAGAATCGGGGAGCCATGTCCAGAAAAGCGCCCGTCGCATGTACCCTGAGTCGCGCCGCGAGCGGCGGGGCTTGCCCCCGCCGTCTCTGTCGCGCCTGATCGACCGTCCCCAGCACATCTCAGCGTGTCACCGCCCGAGTAGCCCGCTACTCGTATACCAACCCCGAGGGGGCCATTGCGGCGCTAGAATCCAGAGTGGGAGGTGTCGCATGTTGGCCGATCTGAAACCACAAGAGCACGAATTGCTGCTGGAACTGCTGACGCGGGAACTGGCCGACCTGGGACCGGAGATCCGACACACCGACGATCGTGAGTTTCGGGATGAGTTGCGTGAACGCCGGGAGTTGGTTCGTCATTTGATCGAGCGTCTGGAGGCATTGCAGACCACCTCCCGGCAGTAGGCCGCATCACCACAGTTCACACATCGATCCTCGATCGTCGCAGGTTGCGGCCGGGCTCTTGCCTAGCGGCGAATCCAATCCCTGACCAGTGACACCCACCTACTCGGCAGGCTTCAATCTTCATGCAGCGAACAGATGCAACATTCTGGGCCGGAGTCGGCTCATGCCACCCATCTACGCAGACCGAAGACAGGCAGGCAGAGTCCTGGCCGAAGCGTTGAAGCACTATGCCGGAAAGCCCGATGTGCTGATCCTCGCGCTGCCGCGGGGCGGCGTGCCGGTGGGGTTCGAGGTGGCCGAAACGCTCGGAGCGAAGCTTGACGTGTATCCCGTGCGCAAGCTCGGCGTGCCGGGCCACGAGGAACTGGCCATGGGCGCGGTGGCAGCCGGCGGTGTGCGGCTGCTGAACGAGCTGGTCATTCGGCAACTGGGCATCTCGCAGGCGACGATCGAGACCGCAGCCGTTCGTGAGGAAGAAGTGCTGCAAAGCCAACTTCGCAAATTCGGAGGCAACGCTCCACCGCCCGTGATCCACGGCAAAACGGTGATCCTTGTGGACGACGGGCTGGCCACCGGTTCGACCATGGCGGCAGCCATACGCGCGGTCCGTCAGCAGGGGCCCGCCCGCGTGGTGGTCGCAGTGCCGGTTGCGCCGCCCGATACGTGCGCGGAGATGAAGCGCATCGCGGATGAGGTCGTTTGTGTAGCCACACCGGCAATCTTCGGGGCCGTCGGCCTGTGGTACGAGAACTTCGAGCCGGTTGATGACCACTTGGTTCGGCGCCTGCTCGAGACGTCCCGAATGAAGATCGCGACGTGAATAGCAGCCAGAAGACAGGAGACAGCGGGCGAACGGCTTTGGCACTTCTGGCTCCTGGCTTCTGACTCCTGTCTCCTCACTCCTCACGGAGTCCGATATGTCTGCCCAGCACAACCTGACTGCCGGCACGCAGCCGGTGCGGATTGCGATCGACGGCATCACCCTCGACGGTGATCTGCATGTTCCACATGATGCGCGGGGGCTGGTGCTATTCGCGCACGGCAGCGGAAGCAGCCGGCACAGTCATCGCAACCGATTCGTGGCCGAGTCGCTCAACGGGGTGGGGCTGGCCGCGCTGCTGTTCGATCTGCTCACCGCCGACGAGGAGATGGTGGATCGCCGAACCGCCCAATTGCGTTTTGACATTCGCCTGCTCGCCGATCGACTGGTGGGGGCGACCGACTGGGTCTGTCGGCAAAGCGATCTCAGCGCGTTGGGGCTCGGCTACTTCGGCGCGAGCACGGGAGCAGCGGCGGCGGTGTTCGCGGCAGCCGAGCGGCCGGACCTGGTTCGAGCGGTCGTGTCGCGCGGCGGACGGCCCGACCTGGCCGCCCCGGTGCTCGAGGAGATCGTCGCTCCCACGCTGCTCATCGTGGGCGGCAACGACGTCGGCGTCATCGAGGTCAACCGGCTCGCGTATGACCGGCTGAACGCCGAGAAGCGGTTGGCCATCGTGCCCGGTGCCACTCACCTGTTCGAAGAGCCCGGCGCCCTGGAGCAGGTGGCGGAGCTCGCCGGCGAGTGGTTCCTGAGCCATCTCCCCACTGCCTGATCATCGACACTCGCGCCCAGCGAGCTGCCGGAACTTATTGGCACTTCGCGTTCAAAGGTTTCTTGCCAGTGCGGAATTGGGCTGACAGGAGGCAACAGAGGTTACGGAGCGGCTTCTCTGTTACCTCCCTTATCTCCTGTCAAATCGTCCTATCAGCCGTGTCCGTTCGTTCTATCCATGGTCAAACGTCCTCCACCGCTGCTGCAGCGGTGCCAACCGCGCCGGTCTCGGATAACGCCTTGGCGGAACCTGGTAAAAGCGAGAAACGCCGGCGAGTGGACTCGTCGGCGTTTCGCGTGGATTGGAAGGCCGGTCGATTTCGCCGACCGGGCTGTGACTAGCGGGGACAGGACTCGAACCTGTGACCTCGAGGTTATGAGCCTCGCGAGCTACCAACTGCTCCACCCCGCAATGCAGATCGGCAACTATACCGGATCGACTACTCGCCTGTCAAG
>Ga0116169_1000103_pt1 | contig 94127 bp, 83 predicted proteins | sample AD_UKC130_MetaG_FD_89796 | JGI IMG/M metagenome (GOLD analysis project Ga0116169, IMG submission 89796) | Active sludge microbial communities of municipal wastewater-treating anaerobic digesters from Canada - AD_UKC130_MetaG | ecosystem: Engineered > Bioreactor > Anaerobic > Digestate | place...
AGATTGGCAGACCTCTAGATGCTATATCAGCAAGGACATCCTTCAACAAATCTCAACCACACGTAAAGCTGCTTAGTATTTTTGGAGTCCCGATGGAATTTGCGAACTTTACTGGACATAATCGTTCCACTAGCTGGGCGGATTTTACCAACTCGTCCTTTGCCAATAATAACTACGCAATCTGCAGCAATGACGAGTATTTTGCCCCCGGTAACTCGGGCGCCGGCATCTCCGAGCGGGGCGCCTACGACACTGGAGAAGGTTATTCTGCCGGCCGTGACCTGGACCACACCAATACTTCCGTTCAAAACGAGATAAAATATTGGCTGAGTTGGTTGAAAAATACCATTGGTTTCCAAGGCTGGCGTTATGACTATGTTAAGGGATATGGCGGCGCGTATGTCGGCATGTATAACACCGCCACCTCCCCCTACTTCTCGGTGGGTGAGTATTGGCCGACCAACTATTTTGACGTCAATAACCCCAACAATTGGCGGCAGCAGATTATGAATTGGATCGATGCCACCGGGGGTAAATCAACGGCTTTTGACTTTGTGACCAAACCTTTATTGGCCGAGGCGTTCAATAACAATGCCTATTGGCGCCTGCGGGATTCTGATGGCAAACCCGCCGGGACCATCGGTTGGTGGCCGGCGATGAGCGTGACTTTTCTGGATAACCATGATACCGGCCCCAGCCCGGGCGGCGGGCAAAACCATTGGCCCTTCCCATCGTACCATGTAGCTGCTGGTTATGCTTACATCTTAACTCATCCGGGTATTCCGTGCGTTTACTGGCCTCACTACTTCGACTGGGGCAGCGGCTTGCAAAATGAGATCAAAAACATGATTGCCTTGCGGAAAGCCAAAGGCATTAAGAGCACGTCCACTGTCAGCATTCAAGTGGCCGATTCCTCCAAGTACGCGGCAATTATCGACGGTAAAGTCGCAGTCAAGATTGGCCCGGGCAGCTGGTCGCCTTCCGGTTCATGGAACCTGGCTTTGAGCGGCAATAACTATGCCATTTGGACCAAGTAATACAAGTGAAACGGGACCACTTACTATATGTGCGGTCTATGATGCAGGTTATGGCAATTCCATGTCCATCCTCTATAGTATGTCACCGTTGAGCTGGACTGACGGCAAATGATGACCTTAAGTTCCGGAAATGCTTGGACATATGCTACCCCAGCAATCCCCGCCGGAACGTCCTTTGAGGATAAAGTGTAGATCAATGATACCACCTGGTCCGGCGAGGCAAATTATACCGGAAGCGGCGGTCAGATTATAACAGATTACCCCAGTTTTTAGTTAATAACAAAGGGATGGGGATAGACGGTTGGTATGCCGTCTATCTTTTTACCGTTGATATTCTTGCCTTTGGGTTACCAAAGCTAAAATGCAAAAATATTGGGGCTATACTATTTTTGCTGCGTTTTTCGCTGGTGGCATTTTCATAAAGATGCGGGCCAGGAGTTCTTCGGGTTTGAGCATAACCGAGTTGGCGCGCCCGTAGAGTTGTTGGTATTGTAATATCACCTTGTCCCAGGAGAACGCCCGGGCATGGTTATGGATGGCCCGGTTGTCCCAGGGGCGGGTGACGGCCCGGTTAAGTCCTTCCGCAAATGCTTGTGGTGTTGTGTCAAAGAGTAATTCCATGCATTGCGGATGATACAAACTGGTGACGGTTTCCTGGTCTGCAGAAGCTAAAACCGGTAGGCCAACACCCCAAGACCGGATTATAGGGATGCCGGAATCAAAGTTATCCCCATAATAGACGGCTAGGTCCGCCAGGGAGTAGATATCGGTCAGGTGGCTGTGCCCGGTCGGGCTGTACAGAGAAATGTTCTCCTGCGCCCGGTTGAGGCGGATGAGGGTGGATAAACGAGCCCGCTCCCAACCTTCTGCGGGAATTAGCAGGTGGGCGTTCCTTTGCAAGTCGGCATCCAATTGCAAAAAACCCTCCAATAATGCTGACCGTTGCTTAACGGCGTGGGGAGATCCAATATCCGCAATAATAAAACGATTTTGCGGGAGACGATGGATGTTGCGCAGAGCGGTTTTGAGGGAAGGATTGCCCATGGGAACATAGTGGATACCAGGAGGTATGACCAACAGTTTATCCGGGTGCATGATGCGGGATTTCCGGAGAATGTAACTGTGCATACCATCGCTGTCCACGGAGACGGTAAAGCCTAACTCATTCAATGTTTCAATGGCGCCTTGTTCAAAACGGGCCTCAAAGGATGAGGAATCGACGTAATCCGTCAAACTATGGATACTTATCACCGTCGGCAATCCTGAGGACAAGGCAGCGGCCAGCAAGGCAAAACCAGTCAAGGATAGACTGTGCACATGGATGACATCCGGTCTTAGATGGTGGATGGACTTTTCGATATATCCTTCACACAACAGGCTAAGGTAGACGTTGAAGATCCGGTGTTTTTTCATCTGTGAATTCATAATCATCTGGAGAATGCCCTGGGTAAGTTGTTCGTTGCTATGCCGGGCAGCGGCTTGGGTGCTGCAGCCGATGATCTCCACGCCGTCAACCATCCCGCCGGGTGTAAATTGATTCATTAACAAGGAAACCTCTCCGCCCTTGGTGACAATGTTTTTTGCGAGTTCAAATACGTTGAGGCCGAAATCTGTAATTTTCCGGGTAAAACGTTTGTCGCCGGGGATGGAGATATATGGTGTCAACAGAAGTACGCGCATATCCGGACCTCCGTTGTGATTTCAAAAAATCAAAAAGATACATTTCTAAATTTATCATAAACAATAAAGTATTACAATTAAAATAATTTAAAAGTATATAAATTTACTCAGAGAGTTGTCCGTGGATTTGTTGTGCCGGAGCAAATAAAAAGGCCCCGCATTATGGCGGGGCTCTTTGTGGGAGCTATATTGGTTCAATTGGTATCATGTTCGATGGTGATGATCTTGTGTTCTTTTTCTCCCTTCTTTTCCAGGGTGGCGTTGACAACCAGGCCTTCATAGGCATTGATCCGTTTGAGCCATGGCTCGTAATCAGCCAGACTAATTTTGACATTATGGACCCCCGGATTCAGAAGAATGGTACACGGGGTATTACCATAATAAATTTGGTCGATCTCCACATCGGCGCCGGGCGGGGTGGAATTGAAGCTGACCATGACCTTTTCTGCCTGGGGTTGTTCCTTTTCGGTGATGGACTTGGCTAATTTATTGACCGTCTTGGTAAGGGCCTTGGTCAACAGGGAACGGGGTTGCCCCGCCGTAATATCATTGGCATATCCTGTCTCCACTACTTCTTCCCGCACCGGGATGATAGAGGCAAACTCCACCTGGCCGGTGGTGACGTTGAGAATCTTCACATTAACCTTCATTTCATAAAGGGTTTTTTCGGTGACCACACCATAGCCTTCAAAACGGTTGACTTTTGTTTCGTAGAATAGGATCGAACCTGTGACTAGAAACTCCGCTCCTAAAAGCCTTCCCACTTGCAGGGCGGAAGCGGTGGAGTCCACCAGGCCGGATTGGGTAAAGCCCTGCTCTTTTAAGACGGATTGGAGCTTAGCCCGTTCGATGACGGTAAAATTGCCATTTTGGTGAAGCAAGGTACTCAATACTTCGTTGGCAACTTCACCAATTTGATCCAAATCTTTACCGGAGAGATTAGTGAAATCCACCACGGCAACTGTGGTTTTGGTCTCGGTTAAACCCACAGGGGAAAACAACGTACAGCCAAACAGGAGCAACAGACCAAGTACAAAGCAAGTTAATTTAGACAATGCAATTTCCTCCTTTGCATGCAGATTCCGGGAAACATTATATTGATTCAAGGAAACATTGGTAAATCCTCTGCATCATTTTGTGTTTGGCAAAAAGAAGGAAAATAAATTAATGGGCCGAATTGCTAGAATTAATCGGAAATCTCCACCTGGGAACAAAGTCTTGGGCATAATATTTAATATATAAAAAGAAAAGGAGCGGTTCGCTATGGGAAAGAGAATCATCTTATGTCTACTGGTTTTATCGCTGGTGGTAATATTGGCTACACCTGCCTTTGGCGACTTGGACCGCCGTTATAAGGTGGCGGTATTGCCCTTTGATGACGGCTCCATCAAGGACCGTTGGTGGGATTCCAGTGTGGATGTGGGCAAGGGGATCGCCGATGAATTAATCACTGCGTTGTTGGAGAAGAAAAAGTTTCGCCTGATTGAGCGGGAGCAGATTGATAAGATCTTGGCGGAGCAGAACTTTGGCATGAGCGGACGGGTGGATGCCAAGTCTGCGGCGGCCATCGGGAAAATTCTTGGCGTTGACTTTTTGATCATTGGCCGTGTTACCGATTTTGCTTTTCATTCGTCGGGGACGGCCTTGGCCAGCGGAAAGCTAGGTGCGGGGCTGGGGGTAAAGTCTACCACAGCCCGGGTGGTGATTGATGCCCGCATGGTCAATACCAGCACCGCAGAGATTGTTGCCAGTGTGAATGGAAAAGGCGAGCGGAAAAACACCAACTTGGGCTTGGGAGTTAAAGGTAATATCGTCGCCTTTGGCAGCGACGAATTTCGCAAATCCAACCTTGGGCTTGCCCTGCGGGATGCCGTCAATCAGGTGGCGGATAACCTGGCGGCCAAAGCTCCCAGCGGTGCGGAACGAGGAGCTTACCAACTGACGGGTAAGGTCTTCTATGTCACCGGGGACCGGGTGATTTTGGGCATTGGCAAAAACGACGGAGTCAGGGTAGGTAACCTGTTCATTGTGGAGCACGTCGTTGACGAAGTTCTGGACCCGGATACCGGTGAAGTGGTGGACGTGATCACTGAACCGGTGGCGGAGATCCGGGTGGTGGAAGTCCGGGATAAGACCGCCATCTGCAAAGTGGTGTCGTATTATAATTCCAATTATAAGATCGAGGTTAAAGATGTGGCCCGGCAAAAAATGAACTGATCGGCCCCAAATAACATGCTTAAAGTAAAAGCCCGGGGAGGTGTTCCCCGGGCTTTTACCTGGAATTTTGGCCTATGTTTGCCTTTGTGTTGTTAATGGCCGTTCATGAGTAAAGGTAAAAAGAACACTTATAATAAGGTAAGGGTATTATTCCTGCTTCAAAGCACGAAGCAAGGCATTAACACGGCATTCGGCGGAATTCAGCTCAAAGATCACCGCGTCCAGTAGTTGCGGGTTTTCGCAGCAGCTTAGGGCGTTAAACTTGCTTTCGGCCGCTTCCAGAGCCAAGATGGCTTTTTCCAGCTCATCCTGATCGGAAGGTTCGCTAACCACGCTTCCCGTCACTTTTGCGGTAAGCGCCTGGATTAGTTCTTTTTTAGCGCTGCGGAGCAGGGGCAAGGGCCAGAGGGATTCTTCCCATATTTTAATTGCCTGGCTCGTCTGCATTGTTAATCCCTGTCCTGTCCTTCGAAATTGAAGATTTGGTGTGGCAATGCCCGGCGGCCGACGGGCGCCTGAAGAATTGGGATCTTTCATCTGTCTTTGTCCGGTCCATTTTTCCTCCCTCCACCCTCTGTAGACATGATATTTATTTATGAAGCTGACTTATGATGTTCCCGGGCATATGTTGTATGCCGACAGTATGGGTTTGTGTAAGTTGTTAACCCATGGGGTTAGAGTGATGTAAATTTATTATCCTAAAGAAAAGTTACTATAAAGTTACATCATAGCCGGTTGGCGCCGGTTCATTCTTGTTTATTGAAATTAAAATTTAATAGTGAACACGTACTAGGTGAAATTTGATTCCCCGGTCGCTCCAACCCAGGTCCCAGGGGACCCGGTATCTGTCGGCATTGTGGCTGTTGACCAAAGTATAACCCTTGGAGTCGGCGCCGGTGACTACGGAAATGTGGGAAACCTTGCCCTTTTTTTCGTAGGCGATGTAGTCGCCGGGAAGCAATTGATAGGAGGCTTTCAGCACCTGGTCATAGGCGCCGTAACAAAGGCGGGTGGCCCGGCCGCTGTTTAACATGTAATTATTAAACGCCCGGGCGTTTACCCAGGAAGGGCTGCCGTCCTTGCCATAATTCCAAAGGGCAGTCTTTGGCAGACCGCCCCCTTCGTGCAGGATTTGTGAGGCGAAGTTGGTGCAGTCTCCACCGGAGTAATTATAGTTTTTATAGGCTGTATTGTATTTAAAACCTTTTTCCGCATCATTGGCCGCCCCGCAGAATTCGTCGGCGTAGGCCACTGCCGCCAGCCGGCGGGGGTGGAGATTCGTGAAATCCCTGGGTTTTTGCTGAAGGATATAAGCTTGGTTGACGCCGACTTGGGCCTCATCCATGCGTAAAGAGTCGGCAAAGGGGTCGGTATACCATTCCCGGACAATTTTCCATGTTTCGTCGGTCCGGATAAGGTCCAACGAGTGATAGCTGCCTAGGCGCATCAGGTTAATCCGGTCCGGTTCGTTGTAATAACTGTACTTATATTCGGTGGAAGCGAGTAAGGTGACACGCAGAATATTTCCCCGTGGTGTCACTTTATTCAGACGGATAAGGGATTCGATGGTAATCAGGCGTACGCCTTGTTTGTTGCACCATTGCCGGAGGTATTTCACCTTTTTTGCCTGGTGCTCATAGGCCCAGGAACCATACAGGGTGCTGCGGTCGTACAAGGTGGCCAGTGCTGCCAACTCGTACCGGCAAATGGCATTGTTCCGAAAGCGAAAGATACCGTTGAACAGTTGGAAAGCCTCGTTTTGACTGAGCTCGATCTCTGTTGCGGTGCATGGTATGGGGAGCAGGACCCGGAGGGGGAGGTAACGGGTGGCGCAAAAACCCAGAAGGATTAGGGAGAATAAGAAAAAAAGCCAAACAATTCGACGGTTAAGTAAAGGAAACTGCCCCATTTAGTCGCCTCTCCCCGGAGTTATTTCATCCCATATTTATGTCGTTACCCGCCGGGAAAGACGTAAAAGATAACGCTTAAGGAAGAAAGGACGAACCGTGCTAAATCCTGCTCCGGCGCGGTGATAAAGGCCACCATAAAAGTAAATTATTATGTAATTTTTCTGTTTTTGTTAAAGGATTATGAGGATAATTGAAGAATTCTAAAGCGTTGTACAGTGCTGTTGAGATCCCCATGTCCCTTTCCCGGGATTAAAGGGAAGAAGTTTTTATAGGAAATATGAGCTAAGGGAGGGATATGTGTGACATTGGAAGAAAAGAAGGAAAAATTTAAAGAGCTTCTTTCTCAATTATCCAGAGAGGAACTGCAGATCCTAAGTCAGGCAATGGCGGTTGAGCGGTCCAAACTAAATTCCAGGCATGATAATGGTGAGGTCATTGAGGAGATCAAAGGGATTGTTCGGGGGGTTATCCAATGATTTTAGACGCAATTACCCTGCATAATTTTCGCCAGTTCTACGGAACGCAGCGGATCTTTTTTTCGAAGGACAAGTCAAAGAATGTCACGGTCATCCTGGGTGAGAACGGTTCCGGGAAAACAGCTTTGCTGAATGCCTTTTCCTGGTGTTTGTTCGGTCAGACCGATCTGCCTGACCGGGAAGATATCTTGAGCGAGAAGGCGGTGGCGGAAGCGGCGGACGCCGGGGAACTGGAGGCCTATGTAAAATTGGAATTTAATGAGGGCCTTAAAACCTATTATGTGACCCGGAGCGTACGCGGGAAAAAACTTGAGGGAAACCGGTTGGAGTATAGTGAGCCGGTTTTGACCTTGGAGTATACGGATGAGACTGGGAAAACAGTAGTCCCGCCCCATCCCCAGGCAACAATCAACCGGATTATTCCGGAGGCTTTACGTACATACTTCTTCTTCCAGGGTGAAACTTCGGGAAACTTGACCCAGAAGGAAGGCGCTGAGGAGATTAAAAAGGCGATCCGGGTTTTAATGGGTCTGGAGATCTTGGAACAGACAGCCAAGGACCTGGAAGAAGCCAAGAAGAGTTTCCGGCATGAGAGCGCTGCCTATGGCGACCCGGAAGCCCAAAAGCTGGTGCAGGAGATTGAAGAACTGGAGAGGCAGTTGTCCGAAAAGAACGAGGATTTAAGGGGAAAGATTCGTAATCGGGATCTGGTGGAATCGGAGATCCTTGGCGTGCAGGACAAACTGCGGTCTTTGGGCGCTTCGAAGGATTTGCAAGAACGGAAAGATACCCTCTTGGATCAGGAACGGAAGGTCTATGAACAGATCAAGGACGTCCGGACGGCAACCATTGAGGTCCTGGCCCAGCGGGGCTATTTGGCCTTCTGTGGTAACTTGGTGAAGGAGACAAATGTATTTCTCCGGGAGAAGCTGGCCGGCGGTGAAATACCGTTGGAGATGAACCACCGGTTTGTCGCCAAATTGTTGGAAAAAGGTGAATGTATCTGTGGCAATGGGCTTAAGGGCGGAGCAGCCCGGCGGGTTGAAGAGTGGTTAAAAGCTGCTGATCCCGAGTTGGAAGAGAAATTTCTTAACCTCTTTGCCGATGTTCGGCTGATGGAACACGACCGGATCCGTCTCTTTGACGAACTGCGCCGGCTGCGCTCCTTTAAGGACAACCTGCTCTTGAACCTCAAAGAAATACAAGAGGAGATTGCGGAAATCACCGCAAAAATGGAGGGACAGGATGTGGCTGAGGTCGCAGCACTGGCCCGAAAAGAGCGGGAGCTGAAATCTGCCTTGAAGGAAATGGACGAGAAGGTTGGCCGGATTAAAGGCGATATCAGTTCGCTGGAGAAAACCCTCAAAGCCAAGCAGGAAGAACTTGGCAAGAAACCCTTTGAGGGCGAGGCGGCGGGACTGGCCAAACGCCGGATGGATATCTGTGAAAACATCCGGAAGACGCTGGAGGAAGTATTAAGCATTCAGTCGGAGGATGTGCAAAACCGGTTGCAACAGAAGATCGCCAATGTTTACTCACGGATGTTGCATAAATCCTATGAGGCGGTCATTGACTCGGAGTATAATTTAAGTTTCTATAAATACATGGGGGATCAGCGAATTCCTGTCCGGATGTCCCAGGGTGAACGCCAAGTGACCAGTCTGGCCTTTGTTGGTGCCATCGTTGATGTGGCACGGGAACAGACGGAGGACAAATCCTTCATCGAATTTGGCGGCGAGTATCCTATTGTCTTGGATTCGCCCTTTGGCCAACTGGACGAGGACCACAGGAAACGGACGGCACTTTGCCTCCCTTCCTTATCGAATCAGGTGATTGTCATGGTTTCCGGTTCCCAATGGAAGGGCCCGGTGGAAGAGGAGATGAAGGCCAATATTGGCCGTATCTATCACCTGGCTTACCATGATCCGAAGGAAAATCCGGCGGTGAAGTTCGAATACACCGAGATTCAAGAGGGTGAAAAGGATGCCTAGAAACATTTGTATTGATAAGGTCAAAGAACCGGTCTATAAAGCGCTGGCCGAAGGGGAAAACGCCATTTTTGGCAGTTATAAGGATGTTTTTCTCCTTGCCGCTTGCATTGGTCTTTGTCAAGGGCAGAAAAAGCCCTTGGAAGAAGCGGTGGAAAGCATAGAGCTCCAAGCCTTTGGCGGACCCGTCGAGCAATCCCTGCTGAACGCCGTGGCGTTACAGGATCAAAAAGACCTCAAGATCCTTTTTAGCGATGAAGTCTCAACCGACAAATGCTTAAGTATAATTGAGGATTATGCCAACGCCGGCTTGGAGTTGTTGGCGAAACGGGTGCTGGAGAGTCCGGGAGATCCCTTGGATAATCTAACGGAATATGTAATGGCGCAGTATGCTGCTGAAAATGAAAGCAAAGAAGAATCGGTCACCAGTGTCATGGATGCAATTTTTAAATAAAATTAAATTCTGTCCATGGGTCTTATAACCAGTATATAAAGTAATTAGCAGTGTCCCCGGGACGATGCCTTTTTTTGCCATGAAACTCCTTGGTTTTTTCAAGGTTTCTTCATAATTAATTCAAAACCGAGATGCATAATATAGCCAAGGACTTCGGAATAAACAGGAAAATGAGGAGGCGAAGGTAATGTTGAAAACCATGCTTAAATGGATGGTTGCAGGTTTGGTGAGCCTAACCCTGCTGTTGGGGATGGCATTGGCGGCTGTACCCGGTGCACAGGCGATGGCAGCAGGAGCGAAGCTCAAAGTCCGGGCCGACCGTGACAATGCGGCGGAGGCCATCTTCCTTGCGGCATTGGCCGATTACTTTGACATTGACACCAAGGTTGTACTTGACCTCAGTAAAGAATGCGATGATGAAGACTTGATCCATGTTTTCTATCGTTCCGGAGAGACCGGTCGCCCGGTTCGTCGGATCATGCGGGAAGAACGCCGGGACCATGTACGAAAACGCGAGTCATTCATTAGGTTTGTCAGTGACTATTATGGTGTCTCCAAGGGGAAGGTCCGGAAATGGTTGAACCGCGGCCTTACGCCGAAGGAGATTGTGGTCGGGTTGGACATTGCCGATGAATATGATGTGGATCCCGACAAGGTCATGGAGATGCGGGCAAAGGGTCAAAGCTGGGATAAAATTCGGAAACATGTGGATAACCGGCGCCGGCCCCCGCGCCCACGGGGCCCCAAACACCGCCGCGGGCCACGCTACGGGAAGAAGATCATCATCAATTTTTAAGACAAAAACAGCCCCTTTTAGGGGCTGTTTTTTTAAATGCATATTGCGTGCTTTGGGTGCTGTATGTGACAGGAGGTAACCGCCCGCGCTTGGCATTTTTACGGATCTGGGAGGGATTCTGCAGGGAGGCGCTGAATGTCAATGGGAAAAAGTCTGTTGCAATAGGGGGTAACCGTTGTGTCAGGTCAGAAAATCTATGATCAATTGATGAACCGGGCCCGGATGGAGATTAGAGGGATCCGGGATATGCTCCTTGATGATCCTGAAGATCTGGCACCAGTCATCTGTAACTTGGCCTACCAAGCTGTGGAGAAAATGCTGAAAGCCTTCTTATTGTCGCGCGGTGTAGAAGATATCCAAAGCCACGACGTGAGAGAATTGTTTCGCAACTGCCTGGCCATTGATGCAGGATTGGCCGAGTTTCAGGAGCAAATTGACGCCATTTCTTTCTTTGTACCGGCGGACGAGTGGGGTTGTAATTTAGGCCCCGTTGAGCAAGGACAGGCCCTGGCAGCGTATGAACAAGCAGTGGAGATCCAGGGTTTTCTCATTGATCGGATCAAGGAATAATAAAGGGGCCCCCCGGGTCATGCCCTTTTACCGTTGGCCTGTGGAGTCCGGTGATGGAAAAGATAATTTAGGGAGGTACCGATGGAATGGTTGAACGCAAACTAAAAACCCCTGCGGAGAGTGCGGTGGAGACCAGGTATATTGTCATGCCTGATCAGGTTAATGCCTACGGAACGGTCTTTGGTGGGGTGATCATGTCTTGGATCGATATGGTGGCCGGAATGGTTGCTCAGCGGCATGCAGAAGGCGTGGCCGTTACTGCGAGCATTGATCGGATCTCCTTTAAAGCTCCAGTTTATGTTGGCGAGCATGTGATCTTGAAGGCAGCCGTTAATTATGTGGGCAACACTTCCATGGAGGTTGGCGTCCAAGTTACCAAGGAAGATCCGATGACAGGAGAACAGGTCAGGGCCACTACGGCTTATTTAACCTTTGTTGGGTTGGATGCCAACAAATGCCCGCGGGTGATCCCGGGCTTAAAACCGCAAACCGAGGAGGAGAAGCAGCGTTACGAGGAGGCAAAGCTCCGGGTGGCTGCCCGTCATGAGTTAAGGGCAAAGATCCAAGAACAACGGCAAAGCTAATCGACGGAAGCCACAAATGAGTCAACGGAAGCAGAAAGAAACTCCTGCCAAGCCGGTAGGTGTTGTTTTCTGTGTTAAGAGGAGAATGAAGCGAGTGAATTATGATTTGCCTCTCTTTACCACTGGTTACCGAAGACATAGGAAAATGCAGAAATTTGCATAATAATAATATATAACGAAGTAATTAAACAGAAGGAATATTTGGGAAGGTGGGGAATTAGAACATCCGTGTTACTGTGAGGAGGTGTCGTTATTGGCCAGACCCAGGTTAATTCCCCGCATGATTGCGACATTATCCGTGATTTTGGCTTGCCTGACAGCCACATTTGTTGCTGCCCTTTTGTTCATTGGCAGGGATAAGGCTGTACACGGTTATTATCCTTTCATTTTGATGGTCTTTGTTGGCATGATCCTGCTGGTTTTTGCCGGTGTTTTTTATTGGATCAGCCGGTTGCGCCAGAATATTGCCCTTTTGTACCTAAGTCTTGGCAATGACGGTGAATTACAGTCCGAACTCAAGGCCCCGTTATACCAAGAATTTTGGCGAGTAGCGGAGTGGAATAAAGCCGTGGCCTTGCAATTGCAGGAGACGGCTCAGTTTCGGAACACTTTGTTTGAGAATTCTCCCTGTGGCATTATGGTGGTAGACCCGACCGGAGCAATTATGGAAACAAATGCCCGGGGTTGGGAATTGCTAAAACGTGTTGCCAGGGAAGAGGAGATTAACTCTATTCCGGTAATTGCTCCCGAGTTCAAAGAGGTGTTAAAGAAGGTGATGAGCGGCAAGACCCACACCGGTGAGCTTACTTTACCGACGGCCCAGGGTGAAGTAGCTTATATTTATGCGGTATCACCCGTTCAAACTGCCACCTGCAAGGGGGCGCTCATCTTCTGGCTGGACCAGACGGAAGTGAAACAATTGGGTTTCCATCTCCGTCAAAACGAGCGCTACCGCTTGGTGGGTGAACTGGCTTGTATGGCCGCCCATGAACTGCGTAACCCCTTAACGACTATTATTGCCAATGCTCAGTTGGGGCAAATGATCCAGGATGAGCAGAAGCAGAAAGAGTTGTACCTCCGGATCCAACAAGCATCCCATCGGATGAGTGATATCCTCCAAGAGATGATGGGTCTGTGTCGTCCAGGCGAAGCGGAACTCTCGCCTGTGGATGTGGTGACGGTTCTCTCAGAGGTCTTGGGATTAGTCCGGGCCCAACTGCTTACTCAGGGAATTGAGTTGGAGTGGAAGAATCAAGAGAAGGTGCCCCGGGTTTGGGGCGAAAACAAACTACTACGGCAGGTGTTTTTGAATGTCATCCAAAACGCCATTCAAGCTATGCCCTCCGGCGGAAAACTAACGGTTAAAGCGTATGTTTCCGGTGGTGAGGTGGTGGTTTCCGTTCGGGATAGCGGTATGGGTATCCCCCATGAATTACAGAATCAGATCTTTAAAAGTTTTATTACCACAAAGGAAAACGGGAACGGACTTGGCCTGTTTATCACCCGCCAGATCATGGTGGGAAACTTTGGCGGAAGGGTTTGGTTTTCGTCGGTCCCCGGTGAGGGAGCCGAGTTTTATCTGGCATTTCATTCTGCTGAGTCCCTGGCCCAGGGCCGCTTGAACGGGGTGGATAAACCATATTGGACAGTAGCCCAAAGCATGGTACAATAGGGTTAGGTTGAAGCGGGCGAGGGATATCCGATGTATGAAAGGATTCTGCACTTAAAGGTTGAAGCGGTTGAAATATATCGTTTTTTGGAAAGAAAAGCACTCCATGAAGGAATTGAGCGAATAGACGGGGCTTGGTGGGGAGGTAACGGATTTCTCCTTTTTCGCCGGCCTTTTCTTCGTGTTTTTGGCAGGGTAACATTGCTAGTGATGGTGGAAACGGTGGCAGAGCGGATCAGCCGTGTTAAACTGGTCAGCTATGCCCCCGGGTGGGTTGATGCGGGTGTAAGTGAAACCTTTGTTGCCTGGGTGATCCGGTGGATTCGCCGCTATTATACTGATGGCTGCCTGGAACAGGTCCACGAGGGGGTTTGGCGTAACCTGGCGGAGTTGGGTTTCACGGTTAATCCGTCCCTGTGGCGAAGAAAAGGACCGCCAATGGCTGTTTTCACCACCGACTCCTTCCGGGGAGTGGTCAGTGTACGCTTGTCCCGCGATGGGTGCGCCGATGAATTGGCGATCGAGTTTGCCCGGGAGATTGAGCTACTGCGTCAACACGACTCCACGATTAATCTGGGACTTCTTGTGGTAAACTGCCCGGAGAGGGTGGTGGAAGCTCCGTTTTTAACGAATGAAGAGCTTTTCCATTGGGTGGAACGGGCGGGTTTTGCTTTAATAGGGTATAAGCGGCTACAGGAGATGGTTGCTGCGGTTCAGGCCGGGAAACTGACGGACAAGGAGAGTCAAAAATTGTTGACCACCCCTGGGGTGGTTATACCAAGGGCGGATTGGGCCGAAGTTGCTGCGACCAAGAGGTGATCCGGGTCACGGGAGGAGAAGGAGATAGTCAAATGGAACTGGCAGGGATCATGGATATATTAGTCGTTGGTGGTGGTCCGGCGGGTTTATCGGCGGCAGTAAATGCCCGGCGGCGAAATAAACGGGTTGGCGTCATTGGGAAGGAAGTTATGAGCAGTAAGTTGTGGCAAGCGCACCGCATCGAAAACTACCTGGGGATTCCCGGGGTTTCCGGGCAAGAACTGGCTAATGCCATGCGCAATCACGCGGAGGCGGAAGGCGTGGAGCTAATCCGGGATGAGATCCAGAACATTTTGTTTGCGGATCAACTTTTTACTGCCATGGGCCGGGAAGGCCAGTATATGGCGAGGTCAGTGATCCTAGGGATTGGTGTGGTTCAAGAGGCCGGGATTGCTGGTGAGGAACGGCTGGTGGGCAGGGGAGTCAGCTATTGCGCCACCTGTGACGGGATGTTCTTCAAAGGCAAACGGGTGGCCATGATCTCCTATATTCCCGACGGTGAAGAGGAAGCCCGGTTCCTGGCGGAGATTTGCGGACATGTTGTGTACATGCCCCAATACAACCTGCGCCAGATCACAGATCCCCGCATCGAGGTGCTGAAGGCAAAACCTTTGGAGATCACGGGTGAGCAGAAGGTTGAAGGACTCCGTACCGCTGATGGTGTAATCCCTGTGGAGGGTGTTTTTATCGAACGGCCCAGTGTCTCAATTGCCCGCTTGCTTCCGGATTTGAAGGTGGAAGACGGGGTTATTGTCGTGGACCGGGAGATGTGTACAAATCTGCCGGGAGTTTTTGCCGCTGGTGATTGTGTGGGCAAGCCGTGGCAGATTGGCAAAGCGGTGGGCGAAGGTCAGATTGCAGCGTTGTCTGCTGTAAAGTACCTGGAATCTTTGCCCGGATAGGGTGGACAAGGTCGGAATAATCTTTGGACAGTCCGGTGGGGAGTACCGCCAGATTGTCTTTTTTTATAACCATGTTTAACGGAATATTATATTGTCATAAGGTGTGACAATTCATGGGGCTGTCTGGGCGGAAAAGGTTGATGACAAGGGCGCTGCCATTGATTCCCGGTTGTTTCTTGCCGGGCAGGGGTGATAGGATTAGAATTGGAAGATTACAATTAGGAGGTTAAGGTATGATCGCCAATGCTTCCCATTGCCGTGTTCCCCACGAATCTCCTTCTGTCACTGATCCGGCTTGGTTGGCGGAGACGATCTTTTATCAGATCTTTCCGGAGCGGTTTTTTAACGGGGATTTAAGTAATGATCCCTCGAATAAAACGCCATGGGGCGGCAAGCCGGAGTTGTATAATTTTTTCGGTGGCGATCTGGAAGGGATCCGCAAGAAGATTCCTTACCTCCAAGACCTTGGTGTTAATGCCATATACCTAAACCCCATTTTTGATGCACCTTCCAATCATAAATATGATACCCGGGATTACCTTCGTCTCTCCCCGGAGTTCGGTGACTTCCGGACTTATCTGCGGTTATTGCGCGAACTGCATCAGCAGGGGATCCGTCTGATTTTAGACGGGGTCTTTAACCATACGGGGGATCAGTTCTGGGCGTTCCGGGATGTTTTGTTGCGTCAGGAGCGCTCGCCATATGTCAAATGGTTTCATTGCCACGGCCATCCGGTCTGTCAGACGCCCAGCCCTAATTACGAGTGTTGGTGGGGAATTGGAACCCTGCCGAAGTTGAATTATGCCGAACCGGAAGTAGTCCGTTACATCCTCCGGGTGGTGGCGTTTTGGACCTTGACGGGCATTGACGGTTGGCGCTTGGATGTTCCCAATGAGGTGACCATCAGATTTTGGCCTATCTTTCGGCGTTTGGTGAAAACCCTGAACCCGGAAGCTTACATTGTGGGGGAGATCTGGGAGGATGCCTCCCCCTGGCTGGATAATAAACTGTTTGATGCGGTTATGAACTACTGTTGGCGCGACCTGGTGCTGCAGTTCTTTGCCTATGAGCATATTGACGCCGCTGGTTTTGAGGCTGGATTGTCTAGCCTGCGCCGGCAGTATTCCACCGAAATAACTTATAGCATGTTTAATCTATTGGGCAGCCATGATACACCGCGTTTTCTGACCATGTGCGGTGGGCGCAAAGACCGTATGCTCCTGGCCTTGTTGTTTCAGTTTACCTACCCGGGGGTGCCGGTAGTTTATTATGGCGATGAGATCGGCATGACCGGGGATAAGGATCCCGATTGTCGAAAGCCCATGGTCTGGGATGAAACCCAGTGGGACCGGGAGATCCATAAAGCGGTTAAGACCCTGATTCATTTGCGGCGGACAAGGACTGTCTTGCAACGGGGAAGATATGAACCGGCCGTTGTTACGCCCGACGGCTTGTTCGGGTATACCCGGACATTACAAGATGAACGCATGCTGATTCTTTTCAACCGCACTGAACAGTTACAGCACATCTCCCTTCCTGTTGACCCCCAGTACCGTGGTCATTGGCGGACCGTTTACCCCCATGAGGGCACGGTGGCCAACGTTGGGGAGCGCTGGAACCTGGCATTACCCCCGAAGATGGGCATGATCTGGGAATGGAGCGGTCGTTGATCTTCGGCCCGCCTAAGTGGCGGGCCGGTTTTTGTCTAAGCAGTTTGTTTGTGGTTTAAGCCAAGATCCTTTGGCCATAGGGTTATGGTTTGGGGCTTGAAGGCGCTTTTGCTTCCGTCCTGGCGGCGGTGGGGGCACGCAAGATATTTTGCAGAGTCTGCTCCAACTCATGGATATGAAAGGGTTTGGCGACAAAGCCGCAAAAACCATAGTTCCGGAAGTTGGCCATGACCGGATCATTGGAGTAACCACTGGAGACAATGGCTTTGATCTGGGGGTCATAGTTTTTCAGGGCTCTGACGGCTTCCTTTCCCCCCATGCCGCCGGGGATGGTCAGGTCCATAATGACAAGGTCAAAGGGGTGTCCTGCTTCCTTCTCCCGTTGGTATCTGGCGATGGCCTCCGCGCCGTCTTTGGCGAAGTCGACGGAATAGCCCAGAAGGGTCAGGGTATTACCCACCACATCCCGAATGGCTTCTTCATCATCCATGATAAGGATTCGCCCTTTGTTGCCGCCGGGAGAGGATGGGTCACAGACAAGGGGGATCTGCTCTTTTTTTTGGGAGGCGGGCAGATAGATGGTGAAGGTGGACCCGACGCCCAATTCGGATTCCAAGGAGATGAGCCCCCCATGGTTGCGGATGATGGCATAGGATGTGGCAAGCCCAAGCCCGCTGCCCCGTTCTTTTGTGGTGAAATAGGGGTCGAAGATTTTCCCGAAGTGTTCTTTGGGAATACCAATCCCCTGGTCCTTGACGGTGATCTTTACATAAGGGCCGTTTTGCAGGGGGAGAGCATGTTCCGGGCCGATGAGGGTGTTTTCGCAGGTGAAGAAGATAATGCCTCCGTCTGGCATGGCTTGGTCAGCATTGATGACAAGGTTGTTGAAGACTTGACTAATCTGCCCTTCATCCACTTCCACCGGCCAAAGCTCGGGGGCGAACATAAATTCACAGCGTACGTTGGAACCGCGCAGGGCAAAGCAAGCGGTGTCAACGATAATTTCCTTGATGGAAGCGGTCTTCTTAATGGGTGCGCCGCCTTTGGAGAAGGTTAATAATTGATGGGTCAGGTCCTTTGCCCGTTGTGAGGCTTTTTCCGCCTTTGTCAAAATTTCGTGGACCTTGTCCGTTGGCGCTGTGAGCATTTTGGCTAAAGAAATATTCATCAGCATGGCAGTGAGGATATTGTTAAAATCATGGGCGATACCGCCAGCCAAGATACCAATGGACTCTAGTTTGCTGGCTTTAAGGAATTCTTCCTCCTTTTTCTTGCGTTCTGTAATATCCCGGAAGACCAGAATAACACCGATGATCCGATGTTTTTCATCGCGGATGGGCGAGCCTGTACTGGCAACCAGCCGTTCGGTGCCGTCTTGGGCAATCAGCGCCGTATTGCTGGCCAGCCCGCTGATCTTGCCGGTTTCCAGGACTTTTTTGGCCGGGTTTTCGCAACGTTTCCGGGTTTTAAAATCAATGATGTGAAAGATCTTCTCCAATGGTTCGCCGATGGCTTGTTCACTGCGCCAAGCGGTGAGTTCTTCGGCGGCTTTATTCATCATTACAATGCGCCCGCGCCGGTCGGTGGTGATGACGCCGTCACCGATGGACTGGAGGGTGACAACCAATCGTTCTTTTTCATCAGCGGTGGCTTCCACTGCTCGTTTGCGTTCGGCGGAAACGGCGATGTAACCGGCGATGTTTTGTGCCATCAGGAGCTCACGTTGGCTAAAAGCATGGGCGGTCCGGTAGCGGACAATGAAGAAACCCAGTAAGCGTTGTTGGTAAAGAAGAGGGAAATAGCCCAGGCTCCCGGTTGCCCGGTCCGGCATTATGGTCCCCGGAGATTGCCCGGTATCCGGGATCAAGATGGGAGCCGGCGGCTGTTCTGGACGGTTTGACCAGGGGTTTTTGCTTTTAGCGGTGTGCAACAGGGTGCGGGGCATCCCCAGTGAACTGCAGGGTTTGATACCGCCGTCCCGGTCGATGAGCATTAAGGCGGTTCCGTCGGCGGCCAGGGCCTTTTTCAGGCAATGTACCGCCGCTTTGTAGATTTCTTGTGTGTTGTCGGAGTTGATGACCAACTGGCATAGTTGGGAAAGGCAATGGAGATCCAAGGAGATCTCTTCCGGAACAGGGAGGTGTTCCTTTGGTGCCGGAGACCGGGGCCCTTCTCCGGTTAAAAGAGGGTTATCCTTTGCCAAATCGGTCTGCAAGACTGACACCACCTTCCGGTACTGGGTATTAATCGCCCGGGGTTAGGAAACTCGCCGACACTAATCATGGTAAAGGGAAAAAGTTTCTGTAAAGTAACTTAGCATATTTCTCGTAAAACAACCGGTAGGTGTGTTAAAATATGGGCAATAGGATCTCCGAAGGGAGCGCTGGTTAATGATGTCGGAGAAAAGAACGGCTGGGGATGGCAGATCGGATAAAGGGTGTGGTGATACGGTGAGCCGAAGATGAGACGTTTAGACCAGGAATTAGTGGTACAGGGTTTTTTTAGCAGCCGGGAGCGGGCGCAGGGCGCGATTATGGCAGGACAGGTCCTGGTCGACGGGAAACCCGTTGATAAGCCGGGTTACAGGGTGGCGCCGGACAGTCAAATTGAGGTCCGGGGAAATGATATACCCTATGTTAGCCGGGGCGGTCTTAAGTTGGACCGGGCCTTGGAGCAATTCCATATTACCGTGGAGGGGCGCATCTGTTTGGATATTGGCGCTTCTACAGGGGGATTTACCGATTGCCTGCTGAAGAACGGTGCAGCGAAGGTTTTTGCTGTTGATGTGGGTTACGGCCAATTGGATTGGTCCCTCCGCTGTGACCCGCGGGTTGTGGTCATGGAAAGGACCAATGCCCGCTATCTGCGCCTTGAACAACTGGGGGAGACGCCCGATTTTTGTTGTATTGATGTGTCCTTTATCTCCTTGCGCCTCATCCTGCCAGCGGTCTGTGGCCTGTTGGCGGAGGAAGCTGAGCTTGTGACCTTGATTAAGCCCCAATTTGAGGCGGGCCGGGACAAAGTGGGCAAAAAAGGGGTGGTTCGTTCCGCGGAGATACATACGGAGGTTATTGCCGGGATCATGCAAGCCGGGATGGAACTCGGACTTGCCTGCGCCGGCTTGACCTACTCACCGATCAAGGGGCCTGAAGGCAATATCGAGTTCCTAGCTTATTGGCGGCGGGGCGGCGAGCCCGTTGTTCCCGTGCCTGATCCGGCAGAGGTTGTCAAAGAGGCCCATCAAAAATTGCAATCCTAAAATTAATTGGCCTTTTAAGTTTGGGCAGAAAAAAGACCGGGTGCTCATGTTTCCCCGGTCTTGCAGTTACCGCCCTGTGTCTGCCAGGTTGTAGAGTGCTGATATATCGAAGCGACAAAAGGAAGATTGGTTGTGGCGTGTTGTTTTGTCCATTTGCTGGTGGGTGTTTGTTGAGAAGAATGCTTAAACTGTTAGTTGATGTAACAGAGCGAACTGCAAAACCATTATATCCGGATTTGTTATGGCTTGTAAACCCCAAGATTATGGTGGAATTCGCAAATAGTTGCCAAAGAGCAGGGGCGGAAGAAGCAAAGTAAAAAACCCTCCCATAGTACGGGAGGGTTTTGCTTTATTCTGTTTGGTGGGGAAGGAGGGAATCGAACCCTCACGGTATCGCTACCACCGGATTTTGAGTCCGGCGCGTCTGCCAGTTCCACCACTTCCCCATGGGTACCATATTACTTCGGCACAGATAATATTAACAGAATGACCGGGTCTTTGTCAATCATTAAACTAAAGTTTGTTTGAGCAACCTTTTTCCATCTGTTGCAGACGCCGGGGGAGATTAAAAAGAAGCGGTGATCTTCCACCGCTTCATTGCTTCAAATTGACAATTGGCATTTGACGGTCGAACGGTTACGGGCGGGAGTCAGGTTTTGGTGCGGGGTCGGAGAAAACCTAAGGTTGTAAACTTTGCCGGTGGGGTTTTTGTTCCCCCCCGGTCTTGGTTTATCATATGAGCCAACAAGGGGATTTGAGAATGGGACATTGGCAGTTTTCTGGAGGTGGGCCCAATGGGTCTGGCTTGGCAAGATCAGCGCTCCGGTTTGAAAACCACTTGTTCCATCTGGCTTAAGGCTTCTGTCACCGGGAGTTGACTGTCGGACGGCAACCAAACCCGGCAGTGTACGTTCTCGGCGTAGCTGCAGTTGAGCACCTTCCCCTTGTGTCGGCTGATGAGATTTTGGATGTTTTGCCAATTGGCATAAGGCAGGGTAAGTTCCCAGGCACAACCCTCAACCCACGGGGAGCGCCCGGCTTTGGCCAGGGTTTCGGCAGCGGTTTGGTGGTAAGCGTCGATCAAACCCCGCACGCCAAGTTTCTTCCCGCCAAAGTAGCGTGTCACCACCACCGTTGTGTGGAACAGGTTGGCCTGGAGAATGGCGTTTAAGATGGGTTTGCCGGCGGTTCCCGTGGGTTCGCCGTGATCGTGGTAGTAGGTAATGGCTGCTGTACCTAGGCCCACCCGATAGGCATAACAGTTGTGGGTGGCGTCGGCATACTGCCGGCGAATGGCGCCTATGAAGGCTTTGGCCTCCTCTTCAGAAGCAGTTAGGGTGGCATGACCAATAAACCGGGAACGCTCAATCCGGATCTCATGGTGGGTCTCCTGGGCAATCACCCAATACTCCGGGGCCATTATTCTCCCTCCGTACAATACAGTTAAATCCGTACAATACAGTTAAAGTAGTAGATACAGATAAAACAGGATAATACCGGTTCTCGGGCGGCTTGCTTTTCTTTCTGAGGGGATAATTTTGCCGCATAACTCGGCTATAGGGATTTTTCACGGTGTTGCTTGGTTTTTTGTTCTGGCCTTCCTGGTTCGTTTGGCTGGCGGGACCAAAGTCTTCTCTGGTTCCGGCGGAGGCGCCTGGGGACAATAGCGTTCCAGGATATCGTTGATCTGCCGGAGCCGGTTGGCCGGAACCGTCAGCTGAAGCTGACCGGAGCCGGCTTTGTTTGCATCAGGCATGTTGTAGTTCACGATGAGCAGGTTTGGTTGCTTCTGATCCCAGTGCCAATCCTTGATGATTTCCCATTCCAACAGGTTGAAAAAGATTAAAAGACCGGCGCTGGTGATCCTGTACCGTCCATGTAGGGTGTAGGCGGCAAAGAAACAAAGGAGCAACAGAAAAAAACCGGGAATTAATTGTTCGCCAGACGCATGACCGGAGATGATCTCCCGGGTCAAGAACGCTAAAGAGACTCCGGTCACCACTGACCAATAAATATGATAAATCCGTTTCGCCGGCAGATAAACCAGGGTTAAACTGCAATGATTTCTTCTATAGGCAATGAATGCCCCCATGCAGAATAAAAGATACATAAGAAAGTAAAAGAGTAAATGGTTCATCCGGGTCTCCCCCTTGCGGATGTTAAGGTCACCGATTATTTCGACTGGTTCCCATATATATCCTGCCGGCGGAAGGATAAGGGATTGGACTTTTCTTACCATGCCGAAAAATTGCTCGGCCCACTCCGGAAATTTGGGCAGTAAGAGGATTTTTGCAGCGCAAGAAGAAAAGGAAAGATATTTGGTGATAAAACGATGTAACTACGGGAAGTTGCGGTTAGGGCGCGCATGGCTGCGAATGGCAACTTTTTATGGAAAAAGGACGTTATTTTGTACTAGCAGGAGGGATCGGCTTTGCGCAAGAACGGAATGGTCTGGGGCGTAATTATGGTCATTATTATAGTCGTCGTCGGGGTGGTTCAGGTCGGTGCGGTGACGGAGCTTCCTGTTGTGGCCGGATATGTGACAGATACGGCAGCCATGTTGACCGAGCAGGAACGGCTGGAGATCTCGGTGATGTTATCCCGCTATGCAAAAGAAACGGATAACCAAATTGTGGTGGTAACCATCCCCGCCTTGGAAGGGGAGAAGATCTCTGAGTACGCTTCCCGCTTGGCAGAAAAGCTTAAGCCGGGACTGAAGGGAAAGGGTAACGGGGTATTGTTACTGATCGCCAGAGAGGACCGGACGGCCCAGATGCAGGTGAGTAATGGTTTGGCAAAACAACTGACCGATAGCAGGGCGGGAGCAATTATTCGGAACGGCCTGGCCCCTGAGTTTCGTAAAGGCGATTATGCCGGGGGCATTCGAACGGCCGTTGCCGGGATAATTAATACCGTAACCCCTGATTTTCCCTTAAATTCCTCATTTGTTCCCCCTGCTGCGCCCTTGTGGGATGGCCGGTTGAACGGCTTGCTTCTGATGATCTTCTGGCTGATTGCGGTTGTCGTGGCCATAAGGAGCAGTCGCCAACGGGTGTACTGGTACAGGCGGGGTTATAGCAGCGGTTTTGACCCCTATTTGTGGGGCCTGTGGTTCCGCGCTGATTATGGAGGATACACGGATGACAAGGACTTCATCGGCGGAGGCGGCGAGTTTGATGGCGGCGGTGCCGGTGGCAGTTGGTGAGGAGGAGTTGGCGCATGGGTTTTTTTACAGCAGCAGAGATAGCAAAGATTGTACAAGCCATTAAACAAGCTGAAAGCAGGACATCGGGGGAGATTCGGGTCCATGTGGAGAACCGGGCTGGTGATGACGTCTTTGACCGGGCGGAGGAGATCTTTGAACGGTTAAAGATGCATCAGGTTAAAGAAAGAAACGGTGTCTTAATATATTTGGCGGTAAAAGACCGGAAGTTCGTCATTCTTGGCGACAGTGGCATTGACCGGGTGGTGCCCAAGGATTTTTGGGCGGAAATCAGGGATACGATGGCTGGCATGTTCCGAAAACGCCAGTTTGTTGAAGGGATCTGCACCGGAATCGGTTTGGCGGGGGAGGCCTTGGCCCATTACTTTCCTCACCGGCGGGATGACGCCGCTGAGTTGCCCAGAGAGATCCAGGAAGAATAGTTAAAAAGGTTTATGCTTGGCAGAGTTATGGAAAAAAGTTATAATGACAACGATGGCTATTTTTGGATGCCAATGTTCCTGTATTGCTTGGAGGGGTGGGGCGATGGTGCGCACCGGCGAATACCGGCGATGGCCAGAGTGCTATATCTTGGAGAACGGTAAAATTGAGCTTGTAGTCTGTACTGGGATCGGGCCGCGGGTAATCCGCCTTGGCCGGCCCGGGGGCCCCAACGCTTTTGTGGAGTACCCGGAGCAACTGGAGGAACCCAAGGATCAATGGCATTTTTACGGCGGCCACCGCTTGTGGCATAGCCCGGAGGACCTCGTCCGGACTTACCAACCGGATAATAAAAGGGCGGCTGAGGTCTTGGCGACCGAGGACTCCCTAGAGGTAATCCAAGAAACGGAAGAAAAGACCGGTCTCCAAAAGGCCCTGCGTCTTCAAATTGATCCGGTAAAACCCCGTTGTGTTGTGGAACATCGGTTGACCAACCGGGGGCTTTGGCCCATTGAGACAGCGGCCTGGGCCATCTCACCGATGGCCGAAGGCGGATTGGCCATTGCTCCGCTGCGGGGCAACGGCAAAGCTGGAGAAAAACTACCCGACAGCAAGGTGGTCCTGTGGCCATATACTGCCATGGACGATCCCCGGCTCAATTGGGGCCGGGAGTTGGTCTGCGTGGCGCAGAACCCCGGGATGGGCGATTGCAAGATTGGCCTGCAAAACGGTCGGGGTTGGATTGCCTACCTTAACCGGGGAGAGCTTTTTCTGGTTCGTTTTCTGCCGACGCTGGGGGCTGTCTATCCGGACATGGGCGCCGAAGTGGAGATCTTTACAAAGGATATTTTCACGGAGGTTGAGACCCTTGGACCGTTAACCCGTCTGGAACCTGGCGAAACCCTGAAGCATACGGAAGTTTGGTATTATTTCACCGGTTTTCCGGAATGGGAAAACGAGGGGGAACTGGCGGAATTAATCGCAGATTACCTTCAGCAAGCCCCCTTTGTATAGCGTCGGTTGGTGCAGTTAACTTAGGGTTGGGCAGGAAGACCATTTTTCATGATGAAGGAGGGGGACCGATGCCGACTATTCGGATTATTACGGATTCAGCTTGTGACCTTGACTGGGAGATGATTCAACAAGCGGGTATAGAGATTATTCCGCTCCATGTGACCTTTGGGGCCGAAACCTATAAAGACATGATGGAAATCACCAGGGAGCGCTTTTATGAGATGTTGGCACGGGCCAAGGAATTGCCCCGCACTTCCCAGCCCTCCCCCAGTGATTATGTGGAAATTTATCAAAAAGACCTGGCCGAGGCCGATGAACTGTTGGTTTTAACCCTTTCCTCCGGTTTAAGCGGTACTTACAACGCTGCCAGTTTGGCCAGGGGAATGCTCCAAGCGGAACAACAGGAACGGGTTTGGGTTTTTGATACCAAGGCGGCATCGGTGGGACAAGGTTTACTGGCCCTGGAGGCTGCCCGTCGGGTTAAAGCCGGTGAGACGACAGCGGAGATTGTAAAAGCTTTAGAAAGCTTCCGGGACCGTCTGGCATCCGTCTTTACCCTTGACACCTTGGTTTATCTGGAAAAAGGCGGGCGCATCAGTAAAGTGCAGGCCATGGTGGGAACGATTTTGAATGTCAAGCCTATCCTGCAATTGGATGAGGCAGGACGGATCGTACCGCGGGAGAAGGTGCGCGGCCGCAAACAAGCTCTGCAACGCCTGCTGGATATCATGGCGGCCGAAGGGGATCATCTGGAAGACCAAGTGATTGGCATCTGCCATGCCCGGGCGGCACAAGAGGCGGAAGAAACAGCTGCGGAAATCCGTCGGCGTTTTCGGGTGCGGGATGTAGTAATCGGTGAGATCTCAGCCATCATTGGGACCCATGTGGGTCCGGGATGTTTTGCCGTGTTTTACCAACGTAAAGCCTGAAGCAACAACCTTGGCTGGCAGGGGCCTTTGTTAACATAGCGTTAAGCTTCACGGACCGACTGGAGGAATCTTGCATTAATTGACGAATAATCGCAGGAAACATAGGTTAGCGCCTCTTTTTAGGGAGAACTTGCTTTAAGGAGTTGGTACATCATGGCGCAGAATTTGCGGTTAAATATCCAGAGTGTTCAACCTTTTATCAAAAACCATGAGCTGGATCAGATGAAAAAAGCCGTTGCAGACGCCCACGAAGCATTGCACGAAAAGACCGGCGCCGGCAGGGAGTTTACCGGCTGGGTTGATCTTCCTTTAACATATGACCGGGAGGAGTTGGCCCGTCTCATTGAGGTCGGGGCGGAGCTCCAAAAACGGGAAGCCCTTGTCGTGGTTGGTATCGGCGGCTCTTATTTGGGGGCCCGGATGGCCATTGATCTGTTCTCCCATTATTTCCGGAACCAGATGCCAGCCGAGGTGCGGAAGGGGCCGGAGATCTACTTTGCCGGCCATCAGATGAGTTCCACATATATGGCGGAGTTGTTGGAGGTCCTTGAGCATAAAGACGTAGCTGTCAATGTAGTTTCCAAGTCCGGTACAACCACGGAGCCGGCCTTGGCCTTCCGGATCCTGAAGAACTTTTTGGAGCGGCGCTTTGGCAAGGAAGGCGCCCGGGAACGCATTATTGTGACTACCGACCGCAAAAGGGGCGCATTGAAACAACTGGCTGATGATGAAGGCTACCGGCAGTTTGTCATTCCCGATGATATTGGCGGGCGTTATTCGGTTTTGACGCCAGTGGGGCTCCTCCCCATCGCCGCTTGCGGCATTCCTGTCCGGCCCATGCTGGAGGGCGCTGCGGTTGCCTACCAAAACTACAACCGGGCGGATCTGATGGCAAATGATTGTTATCTCTATGCCGCCATTCGTAATATTCTATACCGCAAGGGTTACAGCGTGGAGGTAATGGCCAATTACGAACCCTCTTTGCATAATTTTGCCGAATGGTGGAAACAGTTGTTCGGGGAGAGCGAAGGGAAGGATGGAAAAGGAATCTTCCCGGCAGCAGTGGACTTGACCACGGATTTGCATTCCATGGGGCAGTACCTGCAAGATGGGCGCAGGATGCTCTTTGAAACCGTGTTAAACGTGGTCCGGCCCAGAAAAGAACTGGTTGTGCCCGAGCTTGACGGCAATTTGGATGGGTTAGACTATCTGCTGGGCCGTTCGTTGCACGAGATTAATCAGAAGGCCATGCAAGGAACTGTCTTGGCCCATACCGACGGTGGCGTGCCCAATCTGGTCTTGAACATCGAAGAGTTGACTCCGGCGGTCTTTGGCGAAATGGTGTATTTCTTCGAGAAAGCCTGTTGCATCAGTGGATACCTGCTGGCCGTGAATCCCTTTGATCAACCCGGGGTCGAGGCTTATAAGCGCAATGTTTTTGCGCTGCTTGGCAAGGAAGGGTATGCCGAGGAACAACGGAGATTGGAGGAAAGACTCGGGAACTAAATGCCGGAAGGGGGCTTCTCTCTTGACGGAAAGGACTTTGGTGATCCTGAAACCGGATGCCTTGCAACGGGCGCTGGCGGGTGAGATCATTTCCCGTTTGGAGAAGAAAGGCTTTATCCTGGTGGGAGCGAAGTTGTTCCGGTTTGATGAGGCGTTGTGCCGGCGTCACTACGCCCATCTGGTTGACAAACCATTCTTTCCGGAGATTGTGGACTATATGACCTCTGGTCCCTGCTTGGCCATGGTTTGGCAGGGGCCGGAGGTCATTGCGTTTGTCCGGTCGATGATTGGTCCCACCAACCCGTTGGAGGCGGCTCCGGGGACAATCCGGGGGGATTATGGGATATCCACAAGAAAAAATGTGATTCATGCCTCCGATTCACTTGCTGCAGCAGAACAGGAAATTCAACGTTTTTTCCCGGAAGGGTTGGCGGATGAGCAGCTAAAGTCCACTTGACGGGAATAGATGTTACTGATATACTTTATTGTAAATAAATATTAGTTATATAAAATCAAAAAGACAGAAAATTAAGTAACTTAAACCGGCGGTTCCTGCTAACTTTTAACCTTCTTACGAGCATTTTCGCCAAATACTTTTCTGTCGACAAGTTTTTTCCGTTGGGAGAGGACTCTCCCGGCCCATGGGTTAGCTGTCGGTGTGGGGCTGTGATCAGGATGGAAAGCGTGGGTGAGGGTAGCTCATGACAAAGATCATGATTGTTGATGACGAACAGGATCTCTTGGATACAATGGGAATGATCCTTGAACTGCACGGGTACCATGTGGTAAAAGTGGCCGATGGGGCTGATGCTGTTACCTATGCCATCTTGGAACAACCAAAATTAATCCTGTTGGACGTGATGCTGCCCCACCGCACCGGCTGGGCCCTCTGCCGTGAACTGTTGAACAATCCCCGGACGGCTGCCATTCCCATTGTTATTGTTAGTGCCCGCTTTCAGCAGGAGGATGTGAAAAAAGGTTTAGAAGCAGGGGCCAAGGATTACTTGATCAAGCCTTTTGCCCTGGAAGAGTTAATGGCTACGGTGGCCAGGTGGGCGCCAAAGGAATCACCGACGGCGGTCTGAATGTATATGGTCTAATTAACGGGCAGACCCTGTTCTTTAGGGAGAAGGTTAATAGAAGACGCAGTTAGTGCGTCTTTTTTGTTTTTGGAGCAGGTCTGAACCGGTCTGCCCGTGCATAGGGTTTTAAACGGGGTGATCCCGACGGTTTCCGTTGTTTGTGTATTGAAAAGGAAGTACCTTCTGCTCATCTTATTGATCCTGTCCGTTTTTTCTTGGGCCGTCCTCTGTTTGCGCCCGCAGATCCTCCCGGTGGCCGGGGGTTACACCCGCCATAAGGAATTCCCGCCTTTGGTCTATCTCCCGGAGTATGAACAAGGGCCGAAAGTACTGGCGGATGCTGCCATCCTGGTGGAAGCCACCAGCGGTAAAGTCTTGTACGCAAAAAATGAACACAAGCGCCGGGCACCCGCCAGTACCACAAAGATTATGACTGCCTTGGTGGTGTTGGAAAGAGCAAAACTCAATGAAATTGTACGGGTCAGTCGCCGTGCGGCTTCGGTCGGGGGTTCCAGCCTCCATCTTAGGGCGGGGGACCGCCTCCGCCTTTCGGAGCTGCTCCAGGGAGTTTTGTTATGCTCCGGGAATGACGGGAGTACGGCCTTGGCGGAGCACGTGGCCGGATCGGAGCAGAAATTCGCCGAATTAATGAATCTTAAGGCCAAAGAACTGGGCGCGCTCCATACGCGGTTTCAGAATGCCCACGGGTTAAGGGCGCCCTCCCATTACACAACAGCCTTTGATCTGGCGCTCATGGCCAGGTATGCGTTGATGAATCCCGTATTTTTCCGGATTGTCGCTACTAAAGAAGAGTTAATGGAGTATGAAGAAGCCACCCGGGCCCAGAAAATCCGCAATACCAACCGGCTTTTGTGGTCCTTTGCCGGCGCCGATGGGGTGAAGACCGGCACGACTAATGAAGCGGGTTATTGCCTGGTGGCCTCGGCCACCAGGGATGGCCGCCGTTATGTGGCTGTGGCCTTGGCCAGCCCGGACAGGTGGGGAGATTGCGCCAGAATGCTGGAGTACGCCTTTTCCCACTTTGCCTTGGTCCGCTTGGCCAGGGCGGACCGGCCGGTGGGCACCATTAATGTGCTTGGGGGGTGCCCGGCAAAGGTCCGGGTGTATCCCCGCCGGGATCTTACCGTTGTGTTGAAGAAGGGAGAGGAAGGAAAGTACCGACGTTTTGTGGTTTTACAGGAGCAACCGTTGCGACCGCCGCTTAAGCGGGGAAGTATTGTCGGGCGTATAGGCTACTCCTATGAAGGTTCAGAGGTTGAAGGGGTGGATCTGATTGTCCGGGAACCCGTCCGGCGCCGTCCCTTCTGGGGATGCGGGGAGAAACGGCGATGAAAAACGCGTTGGGAAGGATTGCGGCGGTGGCGGCGGTTTTCATGGGGACAGTGGTCGGCGCAGGTTTTGCCTCTGGGCAGGAGATCTTCCAATTTTTCTCCCGTTTCGGCGGGTCGGGTCTGGCCGGGATTGGCCTTTCCACCCTTATCTTGGGCGGCCTTGGTTCCCTGTTTATGCAATGGGGCTGGGAGTATAAAGCCGCCTCCCACCGTCCCTTGCTTTATACCTGCGGGCCGGCGGCGGGCGCCTTCGCTGATGGGGTCTTGATGGTATGCCTGGTGATTATCTCCGGCATGATGTTGGCGGGGGCTGGTGCTTTGTTCAAGGAGATGGGCGGGGTCTGGGGCAGCGGTGTCCTTTGTACTGGCTTGGTGGCCTATGTGGTGCTGCGACGGCGGCTGGCGGGGATCCGGGGTTTTAATTTGTTGGTAATTCCGTTCCTGGTGGCCACTGGAGCGACCGTGGCCTGCCTGGGCCTGTTTTGCTTGCCGCCGCCTCCGGCGGGGTTCAGTGGCGGGGGCTGGCTAGGTCCGTCCATCCTTTATGCCTCGTATAACCTGGTTTTGTCGCTGCCGGTTTTGGTTTTGCTCCACCGGATGGAACCGGATCCGGCCCTGCTTCGGCTGGGCGGTTGGGTGGGGGGGATCGGCCTGGGGATTGTGGCCCTTCTCTTTCATTTAGCCATAACCCGCACGGCGACAAACCCTATCACGTTGGAACTGCCGTTGCTGCCTTTGCTGGAGGTGCTGGGTCCCTGGATCAAGCAGACCTATGCAGTGATCCTCTGGGGTGAGCTGTTTACCACGTATATTGCCAACGTTTACGGGATTGTCCAACGTTGGGGGGAAAGCCGGGGCCTGAGTTATGAAAACCGGCTTTTACTGGTGATCCTTGCAACTGTAGCGATTAGCCGTGCCGGATTTGCCAGGATGATCCGGATTTTTTATCCGCTCTTCGGCGGCTTCAGTCTTTTACTGCTTCTCTGTTTAGTTTTAAAACGCATCGTGGAGAAATATGGTGTTAATCAATGAAAGACCAGGAATCTTCAGAAAGAGGTGTATTGACGAATCGACAAAGATTTCAGAAGGTATTTGATATACTGTCTTAAAAAGCGGGACGGTTCGGGGGTACCACAATGAACAACATGCTCGGCAATGAGGTATACCAACCCAGAGAATGGATCTTCGCCAACAAAAAGACCGCGGTACGCCTGCGCAAAGTAAAGGATAACCCCATTCCCTGGCAAAGCCGGCTGCGGCAAACAGTCGGACAGGATCTCCCTTTTGCCGCTTTAATTTTGTTGCTGTGGCGGGTGCCGTTCTTTGCCGGGATGAAACCATTTGTTTGGGGTTTTCTTTTTGCCTGGTCAGCCAGTCATCCGCCCGTTGCCGGCTGGGCGTTCTTATTGATGCTTCCGGTCTGGTGCTTCTCCCCTGAAGCATTGACCGGTGGAATGGTGGCGCGGATGGCCGCCTTGGCTCTGCTCAACTTGTTTGTACTGATTTTCGGGCCCATTCGTTTTCGCGGCATGTTGGTGGGGGCTGGCTTGGTCTCCCTTGCTACGGTCATTTTTCGCCTGCTTTATCACAGCGACGGTTTGGGAATGCTCCTGGCGGTGGGGGAGATTATCATTGGCCTCTTTTTGGGCTGGTTACTGTTGCCGGCATTAAACAAATGGCGAGGTCAGGACAGGAGATTTGTCTTCAGGGAGATCGATCAGCAATTATCGGCAATTTCCTTAATCTGTATGGTGTTTTTGGGACTGACTGGATTGAACTGGGGAGTTATCAATTTAAGCCTCTTATTCGGTGTCTTTGTTACTATGTTTGCTGCCGATCGGTTTGGATTTACCGCATCAATTGTGATGGGGAGTTGCCTGTCTCTGGTCCAACTGGTGACGGCGGATTCACAGTTTAATTCCCTGCTCTATGCGGCTGTGGGTCTCTTTGCTGGCATAGGGAAGGAATATGCCGGACTGGGGGTTTCCGTGGGGACAGTTTTCAGCTTGGTCTTAGTTGCCCTTTTCCATGGTTCTTTATGGGGCGGGGAGTTGTTCAATCTGATCCCGCCGGCCCTCTTGGCGGGGGTTTATGGCCTGCTAGTGAGGGGATTCGAGAAAAGACTGCTAAATTCTGGCCAGTCCTTGGCTCCGGTGGTTGAGGTCAAGGACCGGAGCTTGGAAGAACGGGTGCGGGCGGTGTTGACGGAGCGCTTAAAGGGATTGGCGGCGGTCTTTGACCGTTTGTCCCAGAGTTTATCCCTACCGGAGCTGGCAGTAGAGAACAAATCTCTGAATATTTACGGATTGATCGAAGAAATCTGTGAACGTACCTGTAAACAATGTACAGGCTATGAAAGGTGCTGGGGGGAGAATTTTTACGAAACCTACCGGGGGGTTTTTGACCTCATCTCCCTGGCGGAGATGGTTGGGCAGGTGGATCCGGGGAAGATTACCGGGCGGTTGGCTACCGAGTGTTTTCAACTTTATCGCCTGCTTTCCGCCATTAATCACCGGGTGGAACAGCAAAAAGTCGAGACTTTGTGGAACCGGCGGCTGGAAGAAAATCGCCACTTCCTGTCGGGCCAACTCCAAGGCGTGGCGAACATCATGAGTAACCTGGCCCAGGAAGTCCGGATGAATGTGGATTTCCAATCTGAGCTGGAGAACGAGCTTAAACTGGCTTTTATCAAGTGTGGTTTGAATGTTCAAGGTTTGTATGTCGTCCAGCGGGAGCGGGACCGGCTGGAGATCAGGGTCAGGAAGCGTTCATGCGGGGGCTGCCATGAATGCCGCGCAATGGCAGCTCCCATCGTTGCCCGGATTACAGGGCAGAAATATGTGGTTAGTAAACGGGAGTGCCTGTATGGTGATGGCAGTTGTTCCTTTGTCCTCGGCCCGGCTAAGCGATATGAGATCCGGTCGGCGGTCTGCAAGAAGCCGCGTCAGGGGAATTTAACCTCTGGTGATACCCATTCCTTGCTGGAGTTGCAGGATGGATATTTTGTCGCCATCCTCAGCGACGGCATGGGGGTTGGTCCCAAGGCGGCCCAAGCCAGCGGAACAACGGTAACGGTCATGGAGGAACTGTTAAGAGCAGGCTTGAACAAAGAATTTGTGGTGCAAATGGTCAACTCTGTCTTACTCTTGCGCAATCAAGAGGAGACCTTTGCCACAGTGGATGTGTGTTTGATTAATCTCTACTCTGCTCAGGCCGAGTTTTTAAAGATCGGTGCGGCGCCAACCTATATTAAACGGGACAAGGAAGTGAAGATGCTTTGCTCCACCTCCCTGCCGGTGGGGATCTTAAACAAGGTTGACGCAGAAACGTCCAAGTACCAGTTGTTGCCGGGCGATTTGGTGGTGATGCTCACTGACGGTATCTTGGAGAGTAAGCCGGCGCAAGAACCTGAAGGTGACTGGGTTTTGCAGACCCTGGCAAAAGTGGATGTGACGGGACCAGATGCCCTCGGGCAATATCTACTGGAGTGCGCGGCTGGCGCCGGTGGCGGCGGGGCAAGGGATGATATGACGGTAGTGGTGTTGCAGGTGGAGGCCATGGATGATGTTTAAAGGGCCGGATAAGTATTAAGTATAAATATGTATAAATGGGTATTAAGTATATTTAAACAAAAGGGGACGGACCATAAGTCCGTCCTTTTGTTATCCCAATAGTGCCTGCAGTTGTTTTGGATTGCTCGGCTTTGGCGGGCCGGTGCTGGTAGGGCTGCATAATTTTACGGCCGGCCGCCACCGGAAAAAGCAGGATAATCGCCTGTCATACGGAACTTTATGAGAGCGACTTTGTTTTTTGGAAGGGGGCTTCCTTGGTGGGCGGGTTATTGGAGAAACTTCACCAGGCCGCCCGGGAGTATAAAATGTTTGTTCCCGGTGACAGAATCTTGGTGGCTGTATCCGGCGGGGTGGATTCGGTCAGTTTGTTGCATGCGTTGAGCGACCCTTCCTTAGGGTTGGAGCTGGTAGCCGTTTATGTCCATCATGGTTTGCGCCCCGAGGCCAATGAGGAAGGGGAATGGATCCAGCGCCGGGGGGAGAAGATGAATGTTCCCGTGGTTATCCGCCGGATTGATGTGCGGGGCAGGGTAGAAAGGACCGGCGAGTCTGTCCAGATGGCGGCCAGACAGGAGCGGTACCGTGCTTTGGAGGAGGAAGCCCTGGCCTGGGGCGCTCGCCGGATTGCCCTGGCGCACCATGGGGATGACCAGGCGGAAACCGTTTTGTTGCGGCTTTTGACGGGAACCGGCCCGGAGGGGCTGGGGGGGATGGCCCCCGTGAAGGAGCCGTATATTCGCCCGCTACTTAATGTCAGACGGGCGGAGATTTTGGCATATGCTAAAGAGAATGGCCTGGAATGGCTGGAGGACCGCTCCAACTGCGACACCCATTATTTACGCAACCGGATACGTTGGGAAGTGTTGCCGGGCTTGGAGGAGATTCAACCCCAATTGGTGAGCCATTTAAATAAATTGGCGGCTGTGACCAGGGAATGGCGGGAGTGGCTCCTTGCTGCTTTAGAGGAGACCGGGGGGGAACTGGATCTTGTCATGGGAGAGCAAAACGTCTCTTGGCTGCTTGAACCCTGGCGGGCCATGCCCAGGCCGTTGCAGAGGGCGGTTTTAAAGAAAGGCTTTTACCACCTGTTTCCCACTCACCGTTTGGCCTTGGACCATCAAGATCAGGTTTTAGCCTTTTTTCAGGACCGGAACACTGGCAGGCTGCAGTTGCCAGGGGCGGGGGTGATTGCCGGTGCCGGTGACCGCCTGTGGCTGAGCAAGGGGCAGTTCCGGGCCGTGGTTGAAGAGAGGATCAATATTCCGGTTACAATACCTGGCGAGACTAGTTGGCCCGGCGGGCGATTGATTGCCCGGTGCCTCCGGCGGGAAGAATTGCCGGCGGATTGGCAAAAAGCCGGCAAGGACGAGGCCTTCTTCAGTGTCGGGGAGGAACTGCCCCGGTTGTTCCTGCGTAACCGCCGGCCCGGTGACCGGGTGATTGCCTTTGGCCGGCAAAGTCCGGAGAAACTCAAGAAACTTCTAATCGATGCCAAGATACCCTGTCAGGAGCGGGGTAGGATTCCCTTGGTGGTTGACGGGGAGGATAATATCTGGTGGGTGGTGGGAGTCCGCCACACCAACATGGCCCGGGTCCGGCCGGACGACAGAAACATCCTCCACCTTATTTTCCGGCAAGAGCGCGAATAGTCGGCAGCCAACCTGTTGTCACCCAAAATTGACTATGGTATAATAATAGCCATGGTCTGAAAGGCCTTTGGGAAGGAGGATTTTTTTTTGCGCCTACTCAAGGAGTTTGCCTTATATGTTGTGCTGTTTTTGCTCCTTCTGCTCATCGTCTCCAGAGTATTTGGCGACACTGAGAAAACCACCAAGTTGAGTTTTGATCAATTCCGGGCGAAGGTCAAAGCCGGCGAGGTGCTGAGTGTTCGCATTAATACAACCAATGGTCGCATTGACGGTTTTTTGAAAGAAGAAGGCAATCCCGATGGGAAACGTTTTTGGACCGTTGGGCCGACAACTCTGGATGACACTTATGAGAAATTGCTTGCACCAACAAAGGTGAAGACCGAATATTATCAACAGTCGGAGAATTGGTGGTCGGCGCTTTTACCCTGGTTGTTGCTGTTTGTCTTGTTCATCGTCGGCTGGTTCTTTCTCATCAACCAGATGCAGAATTCCGGCAACAAAGCCATGGCCTTCGGCAAAAGCCGGGCTCGGCTTTATACGGAAGAAAAGACCCGGGTCACCTTTGATGATGTGGCCGGTGAGGATGAGGCAAAAGAGGAACTTGTGGAGATTGTGGAGTTTTTAAAACAACCGCGGAAATTTACCGAACTGGGTGCGCGCATTCCCAAAGGAGTGCTGCTGGTGGGCGCTCCCGGCACGGGGAAAACCTTGTTGGCCCGAGCGGTGGCTGGGGAAGCGGGTGCGCCTTTCCTAAATATCAGCGGTTCGGATTTTGTGGAGATGTTTGTGGGCGTCGGTGCTTCCCGGGTGCGCGATCTCTTTGAACAAGCCAAGAAAAACGCGCCTTGTATTGTTTTCATCGACGAGATTGATGCGGTCGGCCGGCAGCGGGGCGCAGGCCTCGGCGGCGGCCATGATGAACGGGAACAGACCCTGAATCAATTGTTGGTGGAGATGGATGGCTTTGAGCCGAATTCCGGTATTATTATTCTGGCGGCCACCAACCGGCCCGATGTTTTGGATCCGGCGCTTTTGCGGCCCGGCCGGTTTGACCGGCAGGTGGTCTTGGATATTCCCGACATCAAGGGCAGGGAAGAGATCTTAAAGGTCCATGCCAAGGGTAAACCGCTGGCGGAAGATGTTTCCTTGTCGGTTCTGGCCCGCCGTACTCCCGGCTTTACCGGAGCGGATTTGGCCAATACCCTCAATGAAGCGGCGCTTCTGGCGGCCCGGCGCGGTAAAAAGGAGATCGCCATGTCCGAGTGTGAAGAGGCGATTGAACGGGTGATTGCCGGTCCGGAACGGAGAAGCCGGATTATGAGCGAGAAGGAGCGCCAACTCACCGCCTACCATGAGGCCGGTCATGCGCTGGTGGGTTACTTCCTGCCGACGACAGACCCCATTCACAAAGTCTCCATTATTCCCCGTGGGCAGATGGGCGGCTACACCTTGGCCCTGCCTTTGGAGGATAAACATTATGCCACCCGCACGGAACTACAGGAAGATGTCATTATGTTTTTGGGTGGCCGGGCGGCTGAGGCCGTTGCGTTGCAGGAGATTAGCACTGGAGCCCGCAATGATCTGGAGCGGGCAACGAAGTTGGTGCGTAAGATGGTCACGGAATACGGTATGAGTTCAGAACTGGGCCATATGACCTTTGGCCATGGGCATGAAGACCAGATCTTCCTTGGTCGTGACATTGCCCGTGACCGTAACTACAGTGAAGAAGTGGCGGCCGCCATCGACCGGGAGATGCGGCGGATCATGGATGAATCCTACCGGCAGGCGGAGAAGATCATCCAAGAAAACCGTCACCTGCTAGAGGCATTGGCCAAGGCATTGTTGGAGAAAGAGACGTTGGAAGCTGAAGAATTTAAAAAGATCATGGAAGGAGAAACCCTGAGTTAAACTTTCCGGACTTCGCTTTGGCAAGCGGTGAGGTTCCGCCGCTTTTTTCTTGACTGACAACATGATAATAGTTGAACAAGAAAAAGAAGGTGAAGATGATGCATATCGACTTGCAGCCATACCCAACCGGTCAACCCAACAGAGAACAAGCGGAACGTGTTGTTGTTGTGATTGACGTTCTCCGGGCCACTAGTACAATTGTTACTGCCCTGGCCAATGGAGCTGCTGAAGTCATTCCCATGTCCGACGCCAGTGAAGCCAGTTTGTTGGCACGCCGGTTGGGTGAGGACCAGTGCCTGACTGGGGGAGAACGGGGAGGGCTTCCGATCCCCGGGCTAAACCTGGGCAATTCCCCCCTCGAGTATGGCGCGGCTGTTGTCAAAGGAAAAAAAGTTGCCTTGTGTACTACCAACGGGACACAGGCCATCCGGTGGGCCCAACCGGCCAAGAAAGTTCTGATCGCTAGTTTTTTAAACCTGCCGGCGGTGGTCGCACAGTTACAAAAGGAGAACTCCGATGTTCTGCTGTTATGTTCCGGTCGAAAGGGCGCCTTGGCCTTGGAGGATATGTACTGCGCCGGTATGATCGCCCACAGCTTGTCTACGGCGCTTTTCGGGCCGGGGTTGGCGTTGTCTGATGCAACGCGGCTAAGTTTAATTGCCTTTACGAGCGTCAATGCTCAAGACGGTCTCCAAACAGCCTTGTTAAAGACAGACCATGGCCAATACTTATGCGAACTTGGTTTCCAAGCTGATGTGGAGTACTGCTCCCGGGTGGGGATAATTGATCATGTGCCGGTTTATACGGGTGGAAGGATTATTCTGCCGGAGGCAATGTAAGCGGTTAATAATTTTTTGCCCGTAAAAAAGACCCCGGTTCCGCAGAAGAGTGCGGCGCCGGGGCCTTTTTGTTTTATTTATCCAAGACGGGAAGATATTATTAGTTGTTTAAGGCTTGGAGCGGCGCGGGTATCCGCCCGCCCCGCCGGACAAAGGCGGCGGACGAGAAGGTGTTCACAGGCATGATGGGCGCCTCGCCCAAAAGACCGCCGAAGGAGACCTTCTCCCCGATCTTTCCACCGGGGACCGGGATGAGCCGGACGGCGGTGGTTTTTTTGTTGATGACGCCGATGGCCATCTCATCGGCGATGATGCCGGCAATAGTCTCGGCAGGGGTGTCGCCGGGGATGGCGATCATGTCCAGGCCGACGGAACAGACTGCTGTCATCGCTTCCAGTTTGTTGATAGTCAAGGCCCCGGCCTCGACGGCATCGATCATGCCCCGGTCTTCACTGACGGGGATGAAGGCGCCACTTAGACCGCCAATGGATGATGAGGCCATTGCTCCGCCCTTCTTCACCGCGTCGTTTAGCATGGCCAGGGCGGCCACCGTCCCGTGGGCGCCGCAGCGTTCGAGGCCCATGCCTTCCAAGATATTGGCCACACTGTCGCCCGGGGCGGGCGTCGGAGCCAAAGACAGGTCAACAATGCCAAAGGGAACCCCCAGGGCTGCTGAAACCTTGCGGCCAATCAACTCGCCCACCCGGGTGATTTTAAATGCAACCCGTTTAATTTCTTCGGCCAGGTCACCCAGGTTAAGATCCGGGCAACGCTCCACTGTGGCGCGGACAACCCCCGGACCGGAGATGCCGATTTTGATGGCGGCTTCGGACTCGCCCACGCCGTGGAAGGACCCGGCCATAAAGGGGTTGTCCTCCGGCGCATTGGCGAAAACCACTAGTTTGGCGCAGGCCAGTCCCCCCTGCTCCCGCGTTAGTTCGGCGGCTTCCTTTATTTTGTTGGCCATCTCCAGGACGGCATCCATGTTAATCCCGGCTTTGGTGGAGGCCACGTTGACGGAGGAGCAAACCTTGGTGGTGGAGGCCAGGGTCTTTGGGATCGCGGCCAGCAGGGCATGGTCGCCGTGGGTGTAACCCTTTTCCACCAGGGCGGAGAAGCCACCAATAAAATCGATGCCCAGGGTTTGCGCGGCCCGTTCCAGAGCTTGGGCCAGTTTTAGAAAATCATCGGGGGTGTAACCCCGGTCTAGCAGGGAGATGGGGGTGACGGCCACCCGGGTGTTGACAATGGGGACGCCGTAAGTCTTTTCGGCCCGGCGGACCGTGGCCACCAGATTGTTGCCCACGGTCGTGATCTTGTTGAAGATTGCCTCCGCGGCTAGGTCCGGATTGGGATGGGCACAGTCGAGCAGGGAGATGCCCAAGGTAACGGTGCGGACATCAAAATGGTACTTATCAACCATAGCGATGGTCTCAAGAATTTCTTGCGGACTGAAAGGCACGGGGAATTCCTCCCTCGAAGAAATAGTGTAAAATTGCTGTGAGTGCGGTAATCAGGTCAGACCCGGTGCATATAACGGAAAACGTCTTCGTGTTGGATGACCACACGGACGCCTAATTTTTTGGCTTCTGCTTCCAATTGCTCCTTAATTGCCACCAGGTCGGCGTCGTCAGCCAATTCGACCATCAGGAGCATGGCAAAGATGTCTTGCAACAGGGTTTGACTGATGTCAATAATATTGATCTTCAGTTCGGCCAAGATCTTTGTAATGCCGGCGACGATGCCGATCTTGTCCTGGCCCATAACGGTAACGACCGCACGTTGACTCATGGACAGCGACCTCCGTTTGTGTTTGTTTGTTTGTGTTATTTTCTAGCATAACACAGGCTGAACCGGAGCGCCATAATGTTCTCCGAAGATTTACAGAAGGATCTTTCGCGTTAAACAAGGAAATACCATTAACGAGCCGTGAAAGTAACATTAACATTAAGCTGTTAGGGATTGTTCTTGGGATATTATCCCGGACAAAAATGCTTGCTTATTGATGAATGATGGAAGCTTGATGATAAAGGGAGGTGGTTTTGGGTGGCCACAGCACTTGCCATTACCCAGCGGAGGGTAGCGCCGGACGGTAGGGAACTAGGCCTGGCTGTTGATGAGGGCAAGAAGAAGCTGTTTTTAATTGTACCGGTCCAAAGAGACAAGGTGCGTTTGGCCGTCCTGCGCCGGCTCCGGGAGTTAACGCCCATGGAACAAGCCGCCGGGCTTGAGGGGTTCTTTACCATTACCGGGGTGGAACAGGTTGGCGAGGAGTTGCTCCTGGCCATCAACTTTGACCAAGCACTGTGGGATAGCTGGTCGGAGCAACGAGACCGCCGGATTACACCGGAAGAGACCGTTTTGCTGCTAAACCGCTGTTTGCAGCTGCTTTTGGCCTGCCGACAGCAAGGAATTCCCTGGTTTGGCTTTCACCCAACTGATGTGGTTTGGTCTGCTTCTGCCGGACCGGTGTTACTCGATCCCAGGCTGGGGTTGATCCTGGATGATGTAATGCCGGCGGAACCCCGCCGGGACTTCTGCCTGCCGCCGGAAGTGCTGCAGGGCCAAGCCTGGACCGAAAGTTCGGCCTTGTACACCATCGGCTTGACCGTCTACACGCTGCTTGGCGGGATCTTTCCTTACCAGACCGGGGATGCCTCCGATGCGGCGGAGAGTGTGCTCCGGGAGGAACCCCTGGATATTCGCTATGCGGCGCCCGAGACTGGTGCAGCCTTGGCCCGCTCGCTGGCGGCCTTATTGAAAAAGGCGCCGGCGGAACGACCCACTTTGGAACAGGTCCGGGAGAAGTTGGCAGAGGTAATGCGCCAAGGTGCGGTAGCTGACGAGGACCAGCGCCGGAGCTTCGCCGCAAGGGCAGTGCGTGCTGTGGAGAAGAGGAAGGGTCTCCGGGCGGTGCGCAAATACTGGCGGCACCGCAAGACCGTTTGGTTGGTTGCCTTTGTGGTGGTTTTTTTGGTTTACTTCTATACCCGCCCATTATCAGCGCCGGTCCTAACCCCTGCGACCACGCCGGACCAGGTGGTGGCCTTGTATTATCAAGCCCTTGATGAAGCGGATGCGGTAACCCTCAATCAACTGGTGGTCCGGGGCGCCGCGGGCAAAATGATTGATATGGCCACCTTGGCCCGGGTTTTATCGGATTTTAACCCCCTGGGTCCCCGGGAGGTAATGCGCATTAAAGGCCTGGAGATTAAGAAGCTGCGGGAGACGCCGGAGGAGGCGGTCTACACTGCCGGTTACCGGCGGGAGGTTGTTACGCCCCGGGAGCTCCAGGAGGATTGGTGCGCTGACCGGCTGGTCCTGCGGCCGGTCAATAAAATCTGGCGGATTGTTCAGTACGAAAGTAAAGTACTGAAAACCGAGGTAATTGAGGTTAAGTCCCCAACAGAGGATGGGGTTGACAACCCATAGATGCTGGGATAATATTTTCATATGGAATTGAGAGGAGTAATGGCCGTGGCGATCATGGACGAGATCAGCGAGGTATTGTTGACTGCGGATGATATTGCCAAAAGGGTCAAAGAGTTGGGGGAGGAAATAACACGGGATTATGAGGGCCGTGATCTTGTGGTCATTGGGATCCTGAAAGGGGCCATTCCTTTTATGGCTGATCTCATCCGGGAGATTAAAGTTCCCCTGGAGTATGATCTGATAGCTGTAAGCAGTTACGGTGCGTCTACCCGTTCCTCGGGCATTGTCCAGATCCGCAAGGATTTGGACACCAGCATTGAAGAAAAGCATGTGCTGATTGTGGAAGATGTGGTGGATACCGGGCTTACCCTCAAGTATCTCTGTGAAAATCTGCGATCTCGCCACCCTGCGTCGCTGCGGGTCTGCACGCTATTGGACAAACCGTCCCGACGTGAGGTGGAGATTGTACCCGAATATAACGGCTTTGTTATTCCCGACCGCTTTGTTGTCGGTTATGGTTTGGATTATGCCGGTCGGTACCGTCAGTTTCCCTTTGTTGGTGTCCTCAAACCCGAGGTTTACCAGAAATAGTTGTTTGACCACAGCCTTTGCTGTGGTTAACCTATATAACAACGACCGGGTTGTGCTATGGCTGTTTTGCGGTGTTCCGTCATCCGTGCCGGCCGGCAAAACATCTGTAATACGCAGTGTCGTTGGCTAGCGTAAGGGGTGTTTTTATTGGACCGTGATACCATTATTATTTTGGATTTTGGTTCCCAGTACAGCAGGTTGATTGCCCGGCGGATCCGGGAAGCCAATGTCTTCAGCGAGATTCTTCCCTTTAATGCCACCATAGAACGGATTATGGCCCATCATCCCAAGGGCATTATCCTTTCCGGCGGTCCGGCCAGTGTCTACCAGGAGGGCGCCCCCCGCTGCTCGCCCCAGGTTTTTGAGCTGGGTGTACCTGTACTGGGCATCTGCTATGGTATGCAACTGACTACCTTCCTGTTGGGCGGGGAAGTTACCCGGGCCAAGCAACGGGAGTACGGGAAGGCTGTTTTGGAGGTCATGGAGGAAGGAGAACTCTTCCATGGCTTGGGCTCCGATTTCCAGGTTTGGATGAGCCATGGGGATCATGTCAGCCGGGTGCCCGAGGGCTTCAAGATTATTGCCCGGACCGATAATGCGCCGGCTGCGGCGGTTATGCACCAGGAGAAGCAAGTGTACGGATTGCAGTTTCATCCGGAGGTCGTACATACCCCCAACGGGATGGAGATTCTGAAGAACTTTGTCTACCGCATCTGTGGTTGCAGTCCCTCCTGGACCCCCGCTTCCTTTATTAAAGAGACAACGGAACAGATCCGGGCGGAGGTCGGCGACGGGAAGGTCATTTGTGCCTTAAGCGGCGGCGTTGACTCGGCCGTAGCGGCGCTCCTGGTCCACAAGGCCATTGGCGACCGTTTGACCTGTATTTTTGTGGATAACGGGCTCCTGCGCAAAAACGAAGCAACTCAGGTGGAGAAGACCTTCCGGGACCACTTCCACCTGAATTTAATCACCGTTGATGCGGAAGACCGTTTCCTGGCGAAACTCAAGGGCGTGACCGATCCGGAAGAGAAACGGAAACGGGTGGGCCACGAATTTATCCGGATCTTTGAAGAAGAAGCGCGTAAGCTGGGTAAGGTGGATTTTTTGGTGCAAGGCACCCTCTACCCGGATGTGATCGAAAGCGTCTCTGAGAACGGACCCGCCGCCAAGATTAAGAGCCACCACAACGTGGGGGGACTGCCCGCCGATATGGAGCTGAAGTTGATCGAGCCCCTGCGCTTGCTTTTCAAGGATGAGGTGCGGCGGATCGGGTTGGAACTGGGCATGCCGGAGGAGATTGTCTGGCGGCATCCCTTCCCCGGACCGGGGTTGTCGGTACGGGTTGTGGGGGAAGTAACCAAGGAAAAGCTGGCTATCGTCCGCGAAGCCGATGCCATTATTGTCGAGGAGATCAAGAAGGCGGGACTCTACCGCTCCATCTGGCAGGCTTTCGCCGTTTTGCCTGATACCCGCAGCGTTGGGGTGATGGGGGACGAACGGACCTATGCCCACGTAGTGGCCCTGCGGGCTGTGACCAGTGATGACGCCATGACGGCCGACTGGGTCCGCCTGCCGTATGATCTGATGGAGCGCATTGCCAACCGGGTGATAAACGAGGTGGCGGGCGTTAACCGGATGGTCTACGATATCACCAGTAAACCCCCGGGAACCATTGAGTGGGAGTAAATTCCTGAATTAGGGATTAAAGGAAAAGCGGCGCGGGGATGCGGTTAGTTCCTGCGCCATTTTAATTCCTGCCTTTTCCAGGAAAAGGTCATATAGCACTTGACGATATAAATTAGTTTTTGTTAAGATTAATAATGAATTCCCTGATATGGTTTGAGTGGCCATTAGGGAGGCGGTTTGGTGAATATTCGATTCCCTTTACAAGAGCGTATTAAAGCTATTTTAGATACCCTGGCGTAGTTTACCCTGTGCCGGGGTTTTTGTGTGTTATTTTAAGGTCAAGGAGGGATGATTGGAAACTGATCTTCCCACGGATTGGATAGACTAATAAACGGAGGTGCGAAACGGATGTTAGAAAAGCTGTTTAAACTGAAGGAAAATAATACTAATGTCCGGACGGAAATCTTGGCGGGGTTAACCACCTTTATGACCATGGCTTATATTATTGTGGTTAACCCTGGTGTTATCAGTGAGATCGAAAAGGCCATGCCGGGAAAAGGGATGCCCTTCGACGGGGTGATGATTGCCACGGTATTGTCAGCAGCTTTTGCCACCTTATTAATGGGCTTGCTTGCCAATTATCCCTTTGCCTTGGCACCGAGCATGGGGTTGAACGCCTACTTTACATACGAAGTCGTTTTGAGAATGGGTTATTCATGGCAGGTTGCCTTGGGCGCCGTCTTCATTTCGGGCGTGGTCTTTCTTGCTCTAACACTGGCGAAAGTTCGGGAAGCGATTATTGATGCGATACCGCTCTCTGTGCGCCATGCTATCAGCGCGGGCATTGGACTGTTCATTGCCTTTATCGGGATGAAAAATGCCGGAATTGTGATGTCGAATCCGGCGACATTTGTTACCCTCGGCAAACTGACATCCGGCCCTACTTTGTTGGCTGCCATCGGCTTGTTGCTGACCGGGATTTTGATGGCGCGAAAAGTCAAGGGAGGCATCCTCTTGGGGATTCTTGGCACGACTGTCATTGGCGCCCTCTTTTTCCCGGACTTTGCTTACATCCGGGAGACGCTGTTTAAGCCCTGGACTTGGGTAGCTATGCCCAACTGGACGGATTTCGGGAAAGTTGTCTTTAAAGCGGATGTTTTAGGCGCCTTAAATATTGGCTTTTTTAATATCATTTTTGCTTTCCTTTTTGTCGATATGTTTGACACAGTAGGGACGCTGGTTGGCATCTCCGAAAAAGCCGGCTTTCTTAATAAGGAGGGTAAGCTGGACCGGGCGACTCAAGCGTTGGTGGCCGATTCCATTGGCACCATAGCTGGTTCCGGGCTTGGAACACCTACTGTTACAACTTATGTGGAGTCCGCCTCCGGCGTGGCTTATGGCGGGCGGACCGGTTTGACTGCGGTCACCGTTGCCCTGTTGTTCCTGGCTGCGTTGTTTTTGTCGCCGATCTTCAAAATCATTCCCAGTGCAGCTACTGCCCCGGCGTTAATTGTTGTCGGAGCATTGATGATTAGCCGTGTCGGCATGATTGATTGGGACGATTTTTCCGAGGCTTTGCCCGCCTTTATTGCCATGGCGGCAATGCCCTTTACCTTCTCAATTGCCAACGGCATTGCTTTGGCCTTTGTTTTGTACCCCATTATCAAATTGGCGTCGGGAAAAGGAAAAGAAGTCCATCCCTTAGCTTATATCCTCTGTGTTCTTTTTATCGCCAAGTTTATATATCTTGGTTAAAAGTTTTCGAAGCGTTTTTGGCGCCTCATTGGTATAGAGGCGCCATTTTTTACACAAAATTACTTGACAACTTGGAATAAAGGCTGGATAATATGGGAGAATTCAACGTCTTAATTTTCCGTTAAATTCATGAACTATCTTGATGGCTCTCCGAAGAGGATGGGGGATCAAAGCCGATGAAGAATCGCCGTTTGTTAACCCCGAAGGGGATGCGGGATTATTTGCCCCGGGAGGCTGCTTGGCGACGTCTGGTGGAGGATAAGGTCCATCGGGTGTTTACTTCCTACGGGTACCAGGAAGTGGTGACACCCACCCTTGAGCATATGGCCTTGTTTGCGGCAGGCAATAACGATGACGAACAAGCCTATCGTTTTGTGGACCGGGAAGGGGAGGTCTTGGCTTTACGGACCGATATGACCACGCCAATTGCCCGGCTGGTGGTATCCAGGTTGCGGGAGGCTCCTTTACCCCTGCGCCTTTGTTATTTTGGTAATCTCTTCCGGTATGAATCCCCCCAGGCCGGGCGGCAAAGGGAGTTTACCCAGGCTGGTGTGGAATTATTGGGAGTGGATGGACCGGCAGCTGACGCGGAAGTGGTTATGCTGGCCTGCCGGGCGTTGGAGGCAGCCGGGGTGCAGGATTTTCACATTGACATCGGCCACGTGGGCATTGTCAATCGCCTCCTGTCCCGGGCCGCTTTGTTGAAGACGACGGAAGAGGCAATTAAAGAGGCTTTGGTGCAGAAGGATCTGGTCGTCCTGGAGCGGTTGGTGCAGCAAAATATTGCTGACGAAGGGCTGAAGAAGGCTTTGACCGGCCTGTCGGAGTGCCGGGGCGGTTTGGTCGTTCTGGAGAAAGCAGCCGAACTATTGCAGGATGACCGGGATCCTGCCTTGGCTAACCTGGCTGAGGTTTACCGGCGGTTGGAACTGGCGGGACTGGAACGGTACATTACCATCGACCTAGGCCTGGTGAAAGCGATGAATTATTACACCGGCATGGTTATGGAGGGTTATACCCGGGAGTTGGGGTATGATCTCTGTTCGGGTGGACGCTACGATCGCCTGTTGGGAGAGTTTGGCTATGATCTGCCGGCCACCGGTTTTGCCATGAGCGTGGATCGGCTGCTTTTGGTCCTGGAGCGCCAGGGATGTCTTGGTTGCCAGCAGCCGGTGGGGTTTTGGGTGCGCTTCCCCCAGACCGTTCAGAGTTGGCAGTTGGATTTGGTGGAAAAATGGCGCCGGGCTGGCGCGGTGATCATGAATGATTTGGGGATGGCGGTCGATGGGCCGACCATCGAGTTTTTGCCTTCGGGCAAGGTAGCTTGGCACAGTGGCGACACCCGTCTGGAACTGGATCCGGCGCAGGTGGAAACCAGGCTTTTTCCTGGGACCGGCGGGGTCTAGTTGCCCCGGCGGCAGCCGGTATGATTAAGCGAGGTATTCCTACTTAAATATTAGGGTACATATATAATCATAAGAATTGGAGGAGATTCAGATGGCAAGTAAAAAAACAACGTACACTGAGGTTGTTGAAGGCATTTTCATGGACCCCGTACCCGTTTTGCAAGGTCAAGAAGTCAAGATTAAATATAAGGGCTATTTGACTACAACGGGCGCCAAGAAGATCTTTCTGCATGCGGGTTTTGGCGAGGGTAACTGGGAGAATGTCCAGGACATCCCCATGCGGAAGCTGCGGGATGGTGGCTGGTCCGCTTCCTTGGTGGCCGAAGGTTCCCGGTTAAACATCTGTTTTAAAGATGATGCCGAGAACTGGGACAATAACTTCGGGCAAAACTGGTCCTTTGCCATTCAAAAGAAGTAATTGCATTACAAACTAAATAAGAAAGATCCGCCTTCAATGCGGATCTTTTTATTTTGCCCCTGTTTTTTAGAGTTTATCCCGGTTGTTATCAGGCGGAACATAACAGGGTTACCGCTGACATAGGATGGTCGTGGGGGGGACATGGCAGGAGGTTATGGAGCTTTGGCGAAAATATTCAAATTGGAGTTGATTTTCAGGGAGGATGGGGCTGCGAGGTGAGTAGGGGTGGCGAAAGTATTAATTGTGGACGATTCCCCACTCTTACGTCTCATGTTGAAAGATACCCTGACAAAAGAGGGCAATGAGGTTTATGAGGCCGCAACGGTGGAAGAGGCTTTTGCTGTCTTTGCCCAAATTGAGCCGGATGTGGTATTGAAGGATTTGTTTATGCCCAACTCCAACGGCGTAGATGTTATCCGGGATTTTAAAAAACTTAATCCTCGGGTCAAGATCGTAGTCTGTAGTACAGAAACGCAGCGGGCCATGATCTATGAAGCGATCAAGGCAGGGGCCAAAGATTTTTTAATCAAGCCTTTTAACCATCAACAAGTGGCTTTGACCATCCGCCGCTTGATCTCCTCCTGACTCCAGCTTTTTCATAAAGGGTTTAACTTTAGCGGGCAAGAAATACATAGACATTCGCCGCAAAACTATCCAGCAGATATCCTACTCAACAACACAGCAAAGGGGTTATGACATGTCCAAAGCCAAAGTTTCTTTTGTTATTGTTCCTCTTAGCACTCTTTTTTTCATTCTGGTTTCTGCCCTGGCAGTCCAGGCTTTCCCAGAGGAAAACAAGACGCCGGCGGCACTTCGCCCGGCGGGTGAATTTTCCGCCACTGACCGGGACGGGAACGGACAACCGGACCACTTGACCTATAGAATCGAGCTGACGGTGAACCAGCCCGGTGAGTACTGGATCAGCGGTGAACTGCAGACAATGGTGGCCGGCGAGTGGCAAACACTGAACTTTACGGCGGTTTCGTATGATTGGCCCAGCGGGGAGCACACGGCTGAGCTCAACTTTTATGGTGGGGAATTCCGCCGGAACCAGGTGGCCGGAAGCTGCCGGGTCATGATCACCGTTCAGATGGGGAGCTGGCGGCTGCCGGAACCGTTAATCCAGGAGACGCCTGTTATTAAAGACGGCGACTGGCAAGAGTCGGACTATGCGGTGACGGGCGGCCCGGTGGATTGCGGTTCCGAAGCCTTGAGTTTGGCCAGGAAATGGGGCCGGGAAAACCAGAAGGAACTGGGGGCTTTGATGGATAAAAGCTTTGCCTTTGACCGGTGGCGGCTAGACTTTGCCGGGACGGAGCACGAGCCGCCCCGGCGGGTGTGGGTGGACCCGCAAGGTGAGATCAGCGTGGTGGATCGTCAGCGCTAAGCTAAGAAGATATGAGAAGGAAAAAGGAAGAGGGGAGCCTCTTCCTTTTTCCTTCTCTTGGGCAAAGGTTGGTGGGAAAGACGATTTATGGTATGATAAGGTTGTTGAGTTTGTGGGGCCTTAAGGAGGATGTTGCATGAACCGGACATGGTGGAAGGAGGCCGTGGTTTATCAGGTCTACCCCAGAAGTTTTTATGACACTGACGGTGACGGGATTGGGGACCTGCGCGGCATCATTGAGAAGCTGGATTACATCAAGGAACTGGGCGTTGACGTGATCTGGTTAAACCCGGTTTACCAATCGCCCAATGATGATAACGGTTATGACATCTCCGATTACTATGCGATCATGACGGAGTTCGGGACAATGGCGGATTTTGAGGAGCTTTTGGCCGAGGCCCACCGCCGGGATCTGCGGATTATCATGGACCTGGTGGTCAACCATACCTCCGATGAACATCCCTGGTTCATCGAGTCCCGTTCCTCCAAGGATAATCCGAAGCGAGATTTTTATATCTGGCGCCCGCCGCGAAACGGAAGGGAACCCAATAACTGGCGGTCATTTTTCAGCCCATCCGCTTGGGAATGGGATGAAGCCACCGGTGAATACTACCTGCACCTCTTCTCCAAAAAACAGCCCGACCTCAACTGGAAGAATCCCCTTGTCCGGCAGGAGATCTACAAGATGATGCGTTGGTGGTTGGATAAGGGGATTGACGGTTTTCGCATGGATGTCATCAATATGCTGGCGAAAGCGCCGGGGTTGCCGGATGCCCCTGTTAAGCCGGGACAGGAGGGGGATTATGTCTTTGCCGGGGCCCTTTATGCGAACCAACCGGGCATCCACGAAATTTTGCAGGAGATGCATCGGGAGGTCCTGTCCAACTATGATATTATGACTGTGGGCGAAACCTGTTTTACGACGCCGGAGATGGCGGCGCTCTATGTCAATGCTGACCGGAAGGAATTAAATATGATCTTCCAGTTCGAATTCTTGGAAGTGGGGACGTTTTACCCGTGGGACCTGGTGAAATTCAAAGAAATTTGGGGCCGGTGGATTAAGATGTTGAGCCGAGACGGGTGGAATAGTATTTATCTTGGTAATCACGATCAACCACGCCAGGTCTCGCGTTTTGGCAATGATGGACCATATTGGGCCCCTGCGGCGAAACTGTTGGCCACCTTCACCCATACCCTGCCGGGAACGCCCTTTATCTACCAGGGTGAGGAGATTGGCATGACCAATGTGGCTTTTCCATCCATTGAGGATTACCGGGATATCGAGACCATTAACCGCTACGATGAGTTGGTAAAACAAGGACTATCCCCAGCGGAGGCATTGGCCAAGCTGCAACCCCGCTCCCGGGATAATGCCAGGACGCCGATGCAATGGTCAGCGGAGCCTAACGCCGGTTTTACCTCAGGGACGCCCTGGATTAAAGTTAACCCCAATTACACCGCGATTAATGTGGCTGACCAGTTGCATGATGAAGATTCAGTGCTTAATTACTATAAGAAACTGTTGCGGCTGCGCCGGGCCAATCCCGTCTTTGTCTACGGCGACTATTCTCCCGTAGCGGAAAGTGACCCCAATATCTTCGCTTACTACCGGTCCCTGGATGATCAACGGGTCCTGGTCATCCTAAACTTCAGCTCTTCGTATCAGCGTTTTGAGCTGCCTGGCGCCCGGGAGAAGGTATTGCTGCTGGGAAACTACGGGGATACGGGGCCTGCAGTGGGGTATGGGGATCAAGTGGATTTACGACCATGGGAGGCCCGTATTTACCAGTGCCTTTAACAGCATAACTTTAACTGCAGCATACGATGTTTAATTGACAACGGGCAATCAGGGATATGGGAGAAATTGCGAGGTGTTGGCGATGGATCTGTTCAGTGCGGCTGCGGAGGCGCAGCGGCAACGGGAGGCGCCACTGGCGGCCCGGATGCGCCCGCGTAGTCTCGAGGAGTTTTTAGGCCAGACGGAGGTGGTGGGGGAGGGCCGCCTGTTGCGGCGATCCATCCAAGCCGACCGGCTGACTTCTATGATCTTTTATGGCCCGCCCGGGACGGGCAAGACCACTTTGGCCATGATTATTGCTGGTACAACCAGATCCCACTTTGCGACCTTAAATGCGGTTACCAGCGGCGTGCCGGATATCCGGCGGGTGATTGCCGAGGCTAAGGAACGGTATGATTTGCAACAACAAAGGACGGTCCTGTTCATCGATGAGATCCACCGTTTTAATAAAGCGCAGCAAGACGCGCTGCTCCCGGCGGTGGAGGACGGCACGGTGCTGCTCATCGGGGCCACGACGGAAAACCCTTACTATGAGGTGAATGCACCCCTCCTCTCCCGCTGCCGGATTTTTCGTCTCCGGTCTTTGGGGGATGAAGAGATCAAAACCTTAATCCAAAGGGCCTTGGCCGATGAGGAAAGGGGCCTGGGCCATTACCGGGCGGAGTTGACGCCGGAGGCCCTAGACCACCTGGTGTACACCGCTGGGGGTGATGCCAGGGCCGCTTTGAACGGGTTGGAGTTGGCGGTTTTGACCACTGAGCCGGGGCCCGATGGGATCCGCTGCATTGATTTGGCCACGGTGGAGGAGTCCATGCAACAGCGGGCCTTCCTCTATGACAAGGATGGGCAGGCCCATTATGATACCATCTCGGCCTTCATCAAATCCATGCGGGGTTCGGATCCGCAGGCGGCTGTGTATTACCTGGCGCGGATGCTTGAGGCTGGCGAGGATCCGCGGTTCATTGCCCGGCGGATCGTGGTCCACGCTGCAGAGGATGTGGGCAATGCCGACCCCCAGGCGCTCTTGGTGGCGACGGCGGCGGCGCAAGCGGTGGAACTGGTGGGTTTGCCGGAGGCCAAGATCCCCCTGGCCCAGGCCGTGATCTACATTGCTACTGCGCCCAAGTCCAATGCCAGTTGCGTGGCGATTCACGCGGCGACCACGGATGCCCTCAACGAAAAGCTGGGTGAGATCCCTGCCCACTTGCGGGATGCTTCCCACCCCGGGTCGCGGCAGTTGGGTAACGGGCAAGGCTATCTTTACCCCCATGATTATCCCGGTAGTTATGTGGTTCAGCAGTATCTCCCTGATCACCTGGCGGGGAAGGTGTACTATACCCCCACCGACCAGGGCTATGAGGCGGAGATTAAGCGGCGGATGCAACGCTGGGCCGCCCGAAAGCAGGGGGAGGACCTGCCGCGTTAAGGTAAAATCATCATAAAGACGGTATTGAAGATGGTTTGCACAATGATGTATAATCAAAACATTGTTTCCAAATTTCCATAAATCCCTTTGGGTGATTGGAGGCTTGTTCATGGAGAAAAGTTTGAAAGGTCGGGATTTCATCTCCTTACATGATTTTACCGCCGACGAAATTCGGTTGTTTTTAGAGACGGCGCAACGCTTGAAACACGGGCAAAAACTGGGTGAGACCATCCAGCCCCTTAAAGGAAAGACCCTGGGGATGATTTTCACTAAAGCTTCCACTCGGACCCGGGTCTCCTTCGAGGTGGGTATGATTCAATTGGGGGGCCATCCCCTGTTTCTCAGCGGCAACGATCTGCGGTTGCGGCGGGGCGAGCCTATCGCCGATACGGCGCGGGTGCTTAGCCGTTATCTGGATGGGATTATGATCCGCACCTATGACCACCAGGATGTGCTGGATCTGGCCAAATATGCCACCATTCCGGTGATCAACGGCTTGACGGATCTGCTCCATCCTTGTCAGGTGCTGGCGGACCTCCTGACGATCCAGGAGAAAAAGAACCGGCTGGCGGGCTTGCGTTGGGCCTATATCGGCGATGGCAATAACATGGCCCACTCGATTATGTTCGGTGGGGCGAAGATGGGGATGGATGTGGTTATTGCCTCCCCCGATGGCTATAAACCGAATCCGGTGATCGTGGCTCAAGCCCAAGCCGATGCCAACGCCAACGGCGGAAGGGTCACCGTCGTTACTTCGCCGCAGGAGGCCATCAAGGATGCGGATGTGGTTTACACCGATGTCTGGGCCAGTATGGGCCAGGAAGAGGAACAGGAGGTCCGGGCCAAGGCCTTCCAGGGCTATCAGGTAAATAAAGAGAACCTGGCCCTGGCGAAGCCCGATGCCATTGTCCTTCATTGCCTGCCCGCCCACCGCGGTGAGGAGATCACCGACGAGGTCATTGAGGGACCTCAATCGATGGTCTTTGACGAGGCGGAGAACCGCCTGCACGCCCAGAAGGCCATCTTGGCCTTGGTGATGTGATTCTTACGATCTGAGAAGGGAGGGGATGGACTTGGCGAAGGATGCCTCCTTTGACATTGTCTCTGAAGTGAATATGCAGGAAGTGGACAATGCGGTCAATCAGACCAACAAGGAGATTGGCCAGCGGTATGACTTCAAGAACAGCAAGTCCCAGGTGACTGTAGAGGGCAAGGAGATCAAGGTGATTGCCGATGACGAGTACAAACTCAAAAGCGTCATCGACATCCTCAAGACCAAGTTGATCAATAGGAAAGTGCCCGTGAAAAACCTGCAGTTTGGGAAGGAAGAGGCTGCTAGCGGCGGGACCATCCGGCAGATGATCAAGATTCAGACCGGTGTTGGAACCGAGCAGGCCAAAGCCATTGTGAAGGACATCAAAGACCTGAAACTCAAGGTGCAGGCCGCCATCCAAGGTGATCAGGTGCGGGTTAGCGGTAAAAGCAAGGATGATCTCCAAGCCGTAATCCAGTTTTTAAAGGAGAAAGACTATGGCCTGGACTTGCAGTTTGTAAACTTCCGGAGCTAAGGTTAGGAAGAGAGCTGCTGGTTGGTATGGTTCTGTTACCTGAAGAAGCAATAAATACACCCAACAAAAATCTGTTTGCCAGGAGGCCTTGATGGCCTCATTTTTTGTGCCCGGTTCATCAGGGTTAACCAAAGGCACTGCATGATTGAGGCGCAGGGGCATACATGATCTTTCTGTGAAAATACTAAGGAATAGATTGACATTGTCCAGGGGCCGTGCTAAGATAAATTTGAAATCCTACTAAATTAGTAGGAATAAAAAGTGAACGGTCCGGTCTCTGAAGGAGTGAATGAGCGATGCAGCGAATTTATATGGACCATGCCGCAACAACCCCTACAGATCCCCGCGTGGTTGAGGCAATGATGCCCTATTTTACAGAGTTCTTCGGCAACCCCTCCAGTATCCATGGCTTTGGCCGTGCCGCCCGTAAAGCGCTGGAAGATGCGCGGGCAGTCATCGCCCAGGAACTGGGGGCCGAACCTGCTGGGGTGATCATTACCTCCGGCGGGTCCGAGGCGGATAATCTAGCCATCAAAGGTGTTGCCGCCGCCCTGCGGGAGAAGGGGAGACATATTATCACCTCTTCCGTCGAGCACCATGCGGTGTTAGATTCCTGTAAGTACCTGGAGAAACAAGGGTTTGATGTAACCTACCTGCCGGTGGATGCGAACGGCCGCGTGCAGGTGGAGGATGTCCAAAATGCCCTGCGGGATGAGACCATTCTGGTTACGATTATGCACGCCAATAACGAGGTTGGGACCATCCAACCGATTAAGGAGATCAGTGAAGTCGTTAAAGCCCGGAGCAAGGCTCTCTTCCATACTGATGCGGTGCAGACCGTCGGGGCAATCCCGGTCCACCTGGATGAGCTGGGGGTGGATTTACTGTCGTTGTCCGCCCATAAGTTCTACGGGCCCAAGGGTGTTGGCGCCCTGATCATTCGCAAGGGCGTCCGCTTTGAGTCCCTGATTCACGGTGGCGCCCAGGAGCGCAACAGACGCGCCGGGACGGAAAACCTCCCAGGCGTAGTGGGAATGGCCAAGGCTCTAGAACTGGCCAATGCCGAGCTGCCGGAGGCGCGGCCCCGGATTACCCGGCTGCGGGACCACCTGATCCAAAGCGTTCTAAACGGCTTTGACCATGTGCGGTTAAACGGTCATCCCACGGAGCGGTTGCCGGGCAATGCCAATTTCAGCTTTGAATATATTGAGGGAGAATCGTTGCTGTTGAACTTGGATCTGCAGGGTATCGCCGCCTCCAGCGGCTCAGCCTGCACCTCCGGTTCGCTGGACCCCTCCCATGTTTTGCTGGCCATGGGGCTCTGCCATGCGACTGCCCACGGTTCCCTCCGCCTTTCCTTGGGCAAAGGGACCACCGAGGAGGAAGTGGAGACGGTCCTTAAGGTGTTGCCGGGGATCGTCGAGAAACTGCGCGCCATGTCCCCGCTGTATGATCATGTGCGAAAGGAGTGTCTGACATGTACTCGGACAAAGTGATGGATCACTTCCAGAACCCCCGGAATGTGGGGGAGATCCCCGATGCCGACGGCGTTGGTGAAGTGGGTAATGCCGTTTGCGGCGATATTGTGCGGATTTATCTAAAGGTTAATGATAACCGGATTGAAGATATTAAGTTTAAGACCTTCGGCTGTGGTGCGGCCATCGCCACCAGCAGTATGGTAACGGAGATGGTGAAGGGGAAGACCCTGGAGGAAGCCATGGCCGTGACCAACAAAGCGGTGGCGGAGGCTTTGGATGGGCTGCCTCCGGTGAAGATGCACTGTTCCAACCTGGCCGCCGATGCCTTGCACAAAGCAATCCAGGACTATCGTGATCGCCATGCCGGTTGAGATTGAACAGTTGCAAGGAATAAAACCGGGCACGCGGGTGGTGGCCGCCATGAGCGGCGGTGTTGATTCCTCCGTCGCCGCCGCATTGCTTCAGGAGGCGGGCTGTGAGGTCATCGGGGTGATGATGCAGCTCTACCCGAAGGACCTGCCCTTAGCGGAACCTGCCGAAGGGGGCTGCTGTTCCCTGGAGGCGGCTCATGATGCCCGCCGCGTGGCAGACAGGCTTGGGATCCCCTTTTACCTGGTGAATTTTGAAGAAGTTTTCACCAAAGAAGTTATTGAGCGGTTTGCCGGGGAATATTTGGCGGGGCGGACGCCCAACCCGTGCATTGTCTGCAACCAAAAGGTGAAGTTTGCTGCCCTGGCAAAGAAGGCGGAGGCTTTGGGTGCGGCTTATGTGGCTACCGGCCATTATGTTCGGAGAGGCCGCGACGAAGCCACCGGCCGCTATCAGCTGTACCGGGGAGTGGACCAGCGGAAGGACCAGAGTTATGTGCTGTATGGTCTAAACCAGAAACAACTTGCCAAGGCCCTCTTCCCTTTGGGCGGGTTGACCAAAGCTCAGGTGCGGGAGGAGGCCGGGAAGAGGGGCTTGGTCACAGCGGAAAAAGCGGAGAGCCAGGAGATTTGTTTCATCCCAGACAATGATTACGGGCGCTTTCTCCGGGATTACCGGCCGGAGTCCTTGCACCCGGGGGAGATTGTGGATACAAAGGGAAGGGTCTTAGGACGACACCCCGGGGTGGCCTTCTTCACCATCGGCCAGCGGAAAGGCCTGGGGATTGCCGCCGGGAAACCCCTCTATGTGGTGCGGCTGGAACCGGAGAGCAACCGGGTGGTAGTGGGTGAACACGAAGACTGTTTGGCCCAGGAATGTTTTGTCACCGATCTGAATTGGCTACCCTGGGACAAGCTGCCGGGTGCTTTGACGGTGACAGTGAAGGTGCGCTATACTGCGCCGGCGGTTCCGGCGACAATTGAACCTTGGGCCGGCGGGGTTAAAGTGCATTTTCAAACCCCGCAACGGGCCATCACCCCCGGGCAGGCCGCCGTGTTTTACGACGGCGACAAGGTCTTGGGCGGAGGAACCATCCAAAACTGATGAATTGCTGGGAAGCCGCGGGAACCTGTATCCTGCGGCTTTTTCTTTCTTGGCTAGTGGGGACTAGAGCGGGCAACTTCCGGGAAATAATATGCTTAGGCAGTCATTAGGTGTCATTGGCCTGTAAGAAAGGGGTGGACGGAAAGTGCAGCGATGGGCCAGGCGATTATTGATCGGGGGTGTCATCGGCGCCGCCACCGGCGGGGCGCTCTTTGCCCGCAGCCGGATGATGAACCGGGCGCAACGTACCTTGCGCGGGCGAACCCGGCGGACAATGGGACTCATGAAAAGCAGCGCAGCCCGCATAGGTGATGCAGTCAAAGTAGGTGCGTTGGCTTTTACGCGGAAACTTTTGTCGTAAGGATGGGCGCTTGTTACAGGCGCCCTTGTTTTTTCCCGTGATTTGTTTTGCGTTTTTGTTTGGCGCAAAGTGGATCGGAGTTTTTCGAAGGGGGAGTCTTGGGTGCAGCGGGCCGGTCTGCGCAGGTTGTTGTTCCCCGGCTTTATCTTGTTCATGCTGGTGACTTTATACTTATTCAAGGAGGTCATCTGGCCTTTTTGCTGGCTTGGCTGGTGGCGCTGTTGTTGGAGCCGCAGATCAGGTGGTTGGAGCAGAAGGGCGCCAAGCGCTCCTGGGCGGTGCTCTCTGTCTTCCTGGTCTTGCTGGTGGTGCTGGGTGTTGGGTTGTTATGGCTGGTCCCGCCGTTTCTGCGGGATCTCAACCGGGCAGCGGTCTCTCTGCCCGAATATGCCCGGCGGATCCAGCACGCCTTAGCGAAGACAGGCCGGCTGTTTCAACAACTGCCTCCAGGCTTGCAATCTTATGTTGAAAGTTCCTTAAGCAGGAGCCAGGAAGTCTTCCGCCAGCTACTGCTGCGGGGCGCCGCAGTGGTTATTGCTGCCTTTTCCCAGACTTTCCGCTTGTTGCTAGTTCCTTTTTTGGCCTACTATATCAGCCGGGATCTCCCCGAGTGGCGACGGCAGATCCGCCGGCGCATCCCCCGTTGGCTGGGGCGGGATACAATTATCTTCTGGCGGACCATGCGTGTGATCGGGGCTTATATCCGCGGCCAGTTGCTGGTTTCCGCCGCCGTTGGCGGCATCATCATGCTGGGGCTTTTGCTTCTCCGCATTGAAATGGCGCTGTTGATTGGGGTTATGGCGGGAATTTTCAATCTGATCCCGTATTTTGGGCCTATCCTGGGGGCCTTGCCCGCGGTGATCTTGGGGTTGTTAACCTCCCCCTGGCGGGCCCTCTATGTTGTGCTCCTTTTTGTGGTAGCAAACCAATTGGAGACAATGTTCTTGATGCCCCGCCTGGTTGGACGCAGTGTAGGGCTCCATCCGGTGGTCGTCATCTTTCTGCTGGTTTTGGGCGGCCACTATTTGGGTTTATTCGGAATGTTACTGGCAGTACCCATTGGCGGTGTGGTGAAGGTTGTCTGTGAATATTACCTGACGAAAGGCGATTTTGCTTGTTTTTCGTCGGATTGACAAAGAACGGAAGATTAAAGTATGATTAGGGGGAAAATGATTCGTTTCTATTGGAGGCGAAGACTCTGGGACGTATTGGCCGTGCCTTCCTTCTAATCGGACTGTTAGTTTGCCTTTGGGGGCAATTACCGCCGGCAGTGGCCACAACTTCGGGCGAACGTAAAGTAGTGGTATTGACCATGGAGAGAATGGCCCTGGAGGAATGGGCCACCGGCAAACTCCCGAATTTGACCGTACTGATGGACCGGTCGGCCCTGGGCTTGTTGTCCCTGCGTACGGTGGGCCAGCTGACTACGGAGAAGGTCTATAACGCTATTGGCGCCGGTGGGATGGTTCCGGCCGGTGCCGCGGCGCGGTGGGCCTATGATCAGGATGAAGCCCTGGGTGTGCAGACAGCCGGTGAAGCCTACCGCCATTTTTACCAAAAAACGCCTGGCAACGGTCCGGTTCATCTTGGGGTACCCAAATTGCGGGCGGAGATGGCCAAGGCATACTCCTACCGCTGCGGCCGTTTGGGACAGACCCTGCGGGAGGCGGGTTTGCACACAGCGGTGCTGGGTAACTGCGATACCCATGACCGGATCAACCGGGCATCAGTGCTGTTGGCCATGGATGAAGCGGGGCGGCTGGATCTGGGCCGGGTGGGCCCGGCGCTGTTGACCCGGGATCCGGCGTTTCCCTTTGGCCTGCGCACCGATTATCGCCGCCTGTTGCTGGGTTACTGCCAGGTGCGTGCCACCGCGGATCTGATCGTGCTGACCACCGGCGACCTGGAGCGGTTGGAGCGCTACCGCTCCCAACTTACGGATCCGGCGCTGGCCAAGGCGAAGGCCGGAACCCTTCGGCGTTGGGATATGTTCCTGGGCCGCTTGTTACAGGAGGTGGATTTTGGTACAACCTTGCTGGTGGTTTTGGTACCGACGCCTCCTGATGTTTTAATTCAAGCGGGGGAGCGCATGACCCCGGTCTTATTCTGCGGTCCCGGTTTTGGACAAGGCTTGGTCTATTCCCATTCCACCCGGGTCAAAGGTTTAATGACCCCAGCGGATTTGACTGCGACCTTACTTGATTTTTACGGCCTGCCGGTGCCGGAGGATGTGGATGGACGGCCGGTGAAGGTACTGCCCGGCACTGTAGGGGAATTGCTCAAGGCCCACCGGTGGTGGAGGAACAATTACCGGCAACGTTGGCCTATCTTAACAGGGTATGTGGCCCTTTTGGCCCTGGTTTTCTTTGCTGGCCTGGCCGGTCTCTCCTTTTACCGCTGTCGCTGGCTGCAAGAGGGCTTGCGCCGGTTGGCCCTGGTTCTGCTGGGCGTGCCCTTGGCACTCCTGTTGATATCCTGGCTTAATCCTTATACACCAGTGGTAACGGCCTTTTTAACATTGGCGGTGGCGGGTGGAACTGCCTATGCCATAACGCGCTTGTTTCAGAATGATCTCCACCGGGTTGCGGCCATTGCTGCCGTAACGGCCCTGGTGATTCTGGTGGATTTGCTGACCGGCGCCCATCTGCTCAAGGGTTCGATCCTGGGGTACAGTGTGATGCTGGGCGCTCGTTTTTACGGTTTGGGCAATGAATATATGGGGGTAGTCCTTGGCGCTGTTCTCATGGGTCTGGCCGGCTTGTATGATGTGGTCAATAGGCCGAGTCGCCGGGTTCTTCTTCTGATAGTGGCTGCGGTAATGGCCTGTGTGGCGGTTTTAATCATCCACCCCCGTTTTGGCGCCAATGTGGGCGGCGGGATCGCGGCTACTCTGGGCTTTTGCCTGGCGTTGCTGCTTTTTGCGGGCAAACGGATCCGGCTTAAAGAAGGCCTGTTTTTACTGGGTATCACTGTAATTGTGGTGTCACTCATGGCCGGTCTGGACTCCTTTACCGGATACGGCAATACCCATCTCGGTCAGAATCTGAAGCTGATCCGGGCCTACGGTATTACGGCGGCCTTGCGCATCATCACCAGGAAGTGGCAGATGAATAACGGTTTAATTGCGGCGACACCGTGGACAAGAGTGTTGCTGCTCTTTGTCCTGGCCTTGCCGGTGATCTTCCGGCGTCCCTCAGGCTTGCTCAAGCGGGCCTTCTGCCGGTATCCTTCGTTTCTGCCGGGGCTGAAGGCCTGCGTTGGCACGGCGCTGGTGGCCTTCCTGGTCAACGATTCGGGAATTGTGGTGGCAGGTACCACCATGATCTACGGCGGGCTGGGTATGTTCTACATTTTATTGGGCGAGGCGTCTGTTTCGGAAGGGGACAGGTTAGCGGCAAAGACACTTTCCACTACGGGAGGGATTGGACTTGGAGATTAAGGTCTACCCTATCTCGGGCACGGAAGACTTGGAGGATCTGATTCGTCTGCTGCGCCAAGCAACGGCTGACCGGATCATTCTGTTTGCCGAGGGTGAAAGCCCGTCCCTGCGCGATGCCTCCAACCTGAGGATGTTGCGTTATTATGCCCAGGAGCGCGGTTTTGAACTTTTTGTTATCACCCATGACCCCATTGCCCGGCGGGAAGCGGAGCGGTTGGGCCTCTACCGTTGGGATATGCAGGACCCCCTGGGGGAGAATGACGATGCCTACCAAATGGGTTTGGAATTTGCTGCTCCGGCGGAGGAAAAACCGGTGGTACCGCCGGTGGCTGCCGGGAGAAGACCTTTCGCCAGCCGCTTGGTCAACGGCAGGTTGATCTCCGCTCTTATTGTGGCTGGGATTACCCTCTTTTTTGCCTTATCTCTCCTGTTTGCCCCCCAAGTCACCCTGATAGCTTACCCCGTCATGGAGAACCAGCGGTTTACCACTGAAGCAAAGCTTAGCCCCGGTTATTCCGAGAAGGAAATCAGCAAGGGCCGGTTGCCGGGGAAGGCCTTTGTTCATGCGGGAACCATCCGGTTTGCCACGGCGGTTAGCGGCAGAAAGAGGGTGGGTTTTCGCCCGGCCGTCGGTAAGGTGACGGTGGTCAACGGGATGGCCCGGTCGATGGTGCTGCCGAAAGGCACCCGCGTGTTGGGCAAGTCGGGTACGGTTTACGTCACACGGGAGGATGTGCTGGTCCCGCCCAAGAGCCGGCAGACTGTCTCCGGGCTGGTCACCGGGGAGGTTTATGGTCAAGTCGATGTGGAAATCGAAGCGGTGGAAAAGGGGACTGTGGGCAATACGCCAGCCAACTCCATCACCAAGTTCGACAGTAAACTGGCTAAGGGCTTGCAAGTGACCAATTTCCGCGCCATCACCGGCGGGGAGGACCGGCAGGTACCGGTGGTTACCCAAGCCGACCTGGAGCGGTGCCGGACAGAACTATTACGGCAAATGGAGTTGGCGGCCACCGATGAGATTCGTGCCATGGTGGGTGAGGGATATGTCTTCCTGCCCGAACTGGTCTGGGTTACCCCGGGTGAGCTGATCTTGCACGGCCAGGTGGGTGAAGAGATGGAGCAGGTCGACGGGGAATTACATTATACCGCGAAGACGGTGGCTGTGGCCAAAAAGGTGTTGTTGGAGTACATGAAGGCGCAATTCCAAAAGGAACTGCCCCCCTATTTGGAGCCCGTCGGGGACAAGGTTCTGTTAAGTGCAGTTACCGCCCGCCCCGGGAAGGATAACAGGCACAGCCTGGAGCTTCAGGGGAGTATTAAGGTACGGGGCCGGTTGGATAAGAAGCGCCTGCTGCAGTCGATTTTGGGGAAGGATGTGGCGTCGGCCAGGATAATGTTGGCCAGTTTCCCCGAACTGGGCCGCTATGAGTTGCGGATGCCCAAGAGCATGAAGACCTTGCCGGGATGGGAGCCGAAGATCCGTGTCATCCTGCGGGAGCAGCCCTGACAGGCTAAAGACCCCCAGGGAGCAGCGGGCTTGTGGATGTAGATCCCTTTGCCAGGGTGGTACGGCCAGTTCTCTACCGGGTTTAATTTTCCGCAGAGGATGATAGGCGGAATTTCCCGGAGTTGTTATTTATCCCATGGATGTGGTATGATAGTTCTGTTCGCGAGGAGGTATAACTTGGGACGTTGGGTTGGTTTGGACTTGGGTGAACGCCGGATCGGCGTGGCGGTCAGCGATCCGCTGGGCATAACCGCCCAAGGGGTTGAAGTTTACCGGCGGAAGGGCGACCAGGCGGATCTCCGGTATTTGGCCCAACGCTTTGCTGAACTTGACGGTGACGGACTGGTGCTCGGCCTTCCTCGGAACATGAACGGCAGTTTGGGGCCAATGGCGGAGAAGGTACGGGAATTTGGGGAGCGTCTGGGGGAGCTTTGCGGTGTTTCCCCCGTGTACTGGGATGAGCGCCTGACTACTACCCAAGCTACCCGGGTTTTGCTGGCGGCGGATCTGTCCCGGGCAAGACGCCGGCAGGTAGTGGACCAACTCTCGGCTGTCCTGATCCTCCAAAGTTTTTTGGATGCCGGTGCCCCAAACAAGGATTAGTTCGCCAAAAGTCAGGAGAGACTAGTGAAAAAGCGGAGGAGGTTGGCAAATGTCTGACGAACACAAACACGATCATGAATGTGGTTGCGGTTATGACCACGAAGAGGAAGACAACATTATTGTGCTGGAAGATGAAGCAGGGGTGGAACACCGCTACTATCTCGAGCGGATCTTGGAGTTGGATGAGAAAAGATATGCCATTATGACGCCGGAGGTTCCGGAGGAAGGCGAAGAAGAGGGGGTTTCTTATCCTTTCCGCATTGATACTGACGACGAAGGTAATGAGGTTTTGGTTGACGTGGATGACGAAGAATTTGACAAGATTCAAGAATTTTTAGAGAACGAAGAGTTTGACGATGTAGATTTTGATGAGGAGGACGAGACCGAGGAATAGGCCCTAACTTGGGGACTACCCATGCCTGCCGGGTGTCTGGTATAATGGTATGGGGGTGTCCGCAAAATGAGGTTTATTCTCTATTGGTGCGAATCGGCACGGTGGAAGATCGCCCGGTTGCTGCAGGCGATTCTTCATCGTGCCGTTTTATTTCGGGATAGATGGCGCGAGGGCTGGTACAGTTTTGTTTACGGCCCCAAATCGTGGCGGAAAGTGGTTTTGACGGTTCTTGCAGTGCTGGGGGCAGTGGTCCTGTTCCTGGTCGGGTTTTTTTATTGGTCTTTATCACCGTTGCCGGACCAGGGAGGGGAACGGGAGGTTACCATTGCTTATGCCTCGTCGGCTAGGGCGGTGGCCAACCAATTGCAAGCCCAGGGGATTATCCGCAACGCCGACGGCTTTTTTTGGTATCTGAGGTTGACGGGGCAGTTTCGCCAGATCAGAGCTGGTGTTTACCGCTTGCGGCCCGGCCTTCCCGTCGGTGAACTGATGAATCAGTTGAAAAAGGGGACTCCTTTGGCCTACCGGGTGACCATTCCGGAGGGGCTTACTTTAAAGGAGATTGCCCATCTCTTGGCTGCCAAGGGGTTGGGGACTGAGGAAGGGTATCTGAGTCTCGCCAAGGACAAGGAGTTTTTGGCGGAGCACATCACCGGGTTTGGCGAGGTCTCTTCGGTCGAGGGTTTCTTGTTCCCAGACACTTACCATTTTGCCCATGGTGCGTCGGAGGAAGAGATCTTCACTACTATGATCCGCCGTTTTTACGAGGTCTGGGAGGCGGAGAACACGGAGAACAAGCGGGGCAAAGCTGCTTACGAAGTAATCATCCTGGCATCAGTGGTGGAAAAGGAGGCCAAGGATGCGGAAGAACGACCGATTATTGCCGGGGTGTTTAAAAACCGCATCCGCAGAGGGATTCCTTTGGAATCTTGCGCCACTGTGCAGTATGCCTTGGGCACCCGGAAGAGCCGTCTGCTCTATAAGGATCTGCAAGTGGAGTCGGAGTATAACACCTACCTGCACCGGGGGCTGCCGCCGGGGCCTATTGCCAGCCCGGGCAGGGCTTCGATCCGGGCGGCCTTAAAACCCACTAGCCATTCTTACCTCTACTTTGTGGCCAAGCCCGACGGGAGACATATTTTCTCCAGTACCTATAAGAAGCATCTGGAGGCCCAGCGGTGGCTGCAAGCGTCGACCCGCTAAGAAATCGACCTTGAACCTGAAACAAGACCCCTCCCGGGAAGCCGGGAGGGGTGATTTCTTAGCTTTTCAGGGCAAATTAACGCAGGGACTTTAGATTTTTCGGCAGGAGATTGGGGCATGGATCGAGAAATGATTGGCACATTTTTGGGGAACGCAGCGCGGTCTTATCCACGGGAGGGCAGATGATGGCAGAGAAGATGCACCGGTTTAGCCGGGCGGAACTGTTGATCGGGGAAGAAGGCTTGGCCAAGTTGGACCGGAGCCGGGTGGCAGTCATCGGTCTGGGCGGTGTGGGCTCGTACACTGTGGAGGCGCTGGCCAGGGCAGGTGTGGGTTGGTTGGTTTTGGCGGATTATGATGAGATCTGTCTGACCAACACTAACCGGCAAATTCATGCTTTACAAGGGAATTATGGCCGGCGCAAGGTGGAAGTGATGACAGAACGGGTTAAAGCCATTAATCCCGATGCTGTGGTGGTGCCCTGGGACAACTTTGTGGGACCGGAGAATTTAGGGGCAGTACTTCACGGGGATGTGGATTATGTGGTGGACGCCATTGATACCGTTAGTTCCAAGGTGGCTTTAATTGCCCATTGCGTGGAGCGGGGCATCCCCATTATCTCAGCGATGGGGGCCGGTAATAAGCTGGATCCCCTGGCTTTCCGGGTGGATGATATCAGCAGGACCCATACTTGCCCCCTGGCCAAGGCGGTGCGAAAACATTTGCGGGAGCGGGGTATCTTCTCCGGCGTTAAGGTGGTTTACTCTACGGAAAAGCCCCTTACGCCAAAGGAGGATGTGGTAACCTGTCACCAGGGGTGCATCTGCCCCAACCGCGGGGAAGACCAAGCGTTTAACTGTACAAAGCGGCGGCAGATCCCGGGCAGTATCTCTTATGTGCCGCCAATCGCTGGCCTGATCATGGCAGGAGTAGTGATCCGGGATTTATTAGGTGTGGAGAAACAGGAGGCTTGAAGGAGTAGAAGGAATGCAATAACTAAGGAAATCAGGGGCTGTCCAAAATGGTGTGGGACAGCCCTTTTTTATGCTTTGCTTATTATTTCTCATAATATTTAATTAAAGTGCGCTCTGGGGGTTACGCCGTCTCCAAATCCGCCAGGATTTTATTGACGGTTCTGACGGCGCAGAGTTTGCCGCACATGGTGCAACTGTCTTCCTCTTTGGGTGGGGAGGCGGTCCGGTACTGCCGGGGTTTTACGGGGTCGATGGCCAGGCGGAACATCTGCTCCCAGTCGAAGTTCCTCCGGGCTGTACTCATTTGGTAGTCCCATTCCCTGGTACCTGGGATGTTTTTAGCGATGTCCGCGGCATGGGCGGCGATCTTGGCGGCGATGATCCCCTCCCGCACGTCCTCCAGTTCGGGCAAGCGCAGGTGTTCGGCGGGGGTGACGTAACAGAGGAAGTCGGCGCCGTGCATGGCGGCGACGGCGCCTCCGATGGCGCTGGTGATGTGGTCATAGCCGGGGGCCACATCGGTCACCAAGGGCCCTAGGACATAGAAGGGCGCGCCGTGGCAGAGCTTCTTTTCCAGGAGCATATTGGCAGCAATCTCGTTTAAGGCCATATGGCCGGGACCTTCCACCATTACTTGCACATTTTGGGACCAGGCACGCTTGACCAGTTCGCCCAGGACAATCAGTTCCTGGATCTGGCAGGCATCGGTGGCATCTTCGATGGAGCCGGGGCGGCAGGCGTCGCCAAGGCTGATGGTGACATCATATTTGGCGCAGATCCGGAGCACCTCATCGAAGTGCTCATAGAACGGGTTTTCGTTGCCGGTCAGTTCCATCCAGGCAAAGAGCAGGGCGCCGCCCCGGGAGACGATGTTGGTCAGGCGGCCGGTCTTTTTAAAGCGGGCAGCCGTCTCCCGGGTGATCCCGGCGTGGATGGTCATAAAGTCCACACCGTCGGCGGCGTGTTTGCGGACGATTCCTAAGAATTCCTCGGCTGTTATCTCCGGTAATTCTTTCTGGTAGTAACCGATGGCGTCATAGACGGGCACTGTACCCACGGCGGCGGTGGCGATGTCGATGAGTTGCCGGCGGAAGGTTTCGGTGTGGCCGAAACAACTCAGGTCCATGATGGCTTCCGCGCCAAGCTCCATGGCCAGCCGGGCCTTGGCCAGCTCCAGGTCGAAGTCTAGGCGGTCGCCGGAGACGCCCAGGTTGACATTGATTTTGGTGCGCAGTCCATCGCCGATACCATGGGGATCCAAGGCGGTGTGCTGCCGGTTGCAGGGAATGACAACCTTGCCTGCTGCCAGCCGCTGGCGGAGGGTATCCGCCTCCATCCGTTCCTTTTCGGCGACCCGCCGCATCTGTGGAGTGACTATACCCAAGCGGGCAGCTTCCATCTGTGTTTTATAACTCATGCTTATCCCTCTCCTCCTGGATGATCTTCCGCAGGGTTTTGATCTTTTGGGGTATATTCTCGGCGCCGGTGATTTCGGTGACCAGGGCTACCAGTTTTGCTCCGCGCTGCAAGACCTGGCGCAAGTTATGTTCCTTGATACCCCCGATGGCGACAAAGGGCAGGGGAATGTTTTCCACGGCATAGTCCAGGTATTCCAGGCCCACCGGAGGGCAGACATCTTTCTTTGTAAAGGTTGGGAAGATCGGGCCCACCCCGATGTAGTCCACTTGTTGGGTCAGGGCGGCCCGGCCTTGCTGGGGGCTGTGGGTGGACAGGCCGATGATTGGTTCCGGCCCCACCAGGCGGCGAACGCGGACAGGGTCCAGGTCATCCTGGCCAAGGTGGATGCCATCGGCTTCCACCAGTAGGGCCAGGTCCGGGTGGTCGTTGACAATGAAGGTGACGCCTGCTTCTCGGGTCAGGTGGCGGATGGTGTCGCATTCCTTCAGTTTTTCTTTGGGTGTCAAGTCCTTCTCCCGGTATTGGATTAAGCGGATACCCCCGTCGATCATGGCGCGGACCATCTCCACGTTGCTGCGTCCCCTGGAAAACTCCCGGGCGGTGAGACCGTAAAGGTCGGTGGCCAGGGCTTGTCGTTTTTTGGCCATAGCGGTTAGCGGTTGGACCAGCTGTTCCAGGGTATAGGTGTGAAAACGGCAGCGTTCGACAGCTTTGGCCAGGGAGGGGTATTGGAGGAGCTTGAGGCTTTCCTCGATGACCCGAAGTCCCTCTTGAACCCGTTTGAAGTTGGCGGGCAGAAGTTGCTCCTTGCCGTGGGCGGTTTCGGCCTGGGAGACGGCCAGGCCCACATCGGTACTGGCTGCTCGCTTGAGTAGCATTTTCCCGTCCAACTCCCGCAAGGTGTCGCGGATGGTGTGGCGCATAGCTTTAACCTCCGCGGTAAGCTCCTGATTTTCTGCGACAAAGCGCAGCCAGTCTTCAATCACCCGTAAGCCTTCACAGACCCGGTTGGCATTGGCATCAATGATGCGGTAGGTATTGTTCATGGCACTCCCCCTGTAATAATTGTCAACCGCTGACAAGCGGGGCTGCAGGTAAGACCTTGGGTTCCAACAAAAATCCTCAAAACCGTCTCCCCGTACCTGTTGCTTTTTTCACATGTCAGCCTTTACTGTTGAAAACATACTCCAGGATGGCATCGGCCATTTTGGCGGCGGCGATCTGGACCCTAGGCGCGAGGGGCGGATGGGTGGCATCCACGGCAGTTTCCAGGTCGCCCACGAGGATGAAGCGGTCCTTCAAACGGTGGGTGCGGATCCGATCGCTCTGGCCCCAGCCAGCCAGGCCAGAAGCGGAGACCAGCAGTTTGTCCGAGTGTAAGTAGGCCGCTGCCAGCATTTGCTTGGCTTCCGGCGTATCGAAGGCTTCCACGATGATGTCGCAGTCGTGGAAGTAATGGTCCAAGTTATCCCGGGTTAGGCAGATTTGGTGGACTGCCAGATCCAAGTCGGGGTTGATGCGCAGGAGGTTATCCCGTAAAGCACTGGCCTTGGCCTGGCCAATCTGGTCCGGGAAGTAGAACTGGCGGTTTAGGTTTGAAGGTTCCACCAGGTCGAAATCCACTAGAACCAAGCGGCGAAAACCGGTACGGACCAGGTGTACGGCGCAGTTTGAGCCCAAACCGCCCAGGCCGGCCAGGCCGATCTTCCAGCTGCCAATCTCCTGCAATTGCTCTGCAGACAAGTACCTGCCCAGAACTTCCTCGTAAAAAGCCATCAGTATCCCTGCCAATCCTTGTAAACCGGTTGGTAACCAGCGCCGTAAATTGCCGCTGCCATCTCCGGCACGGAACGTTCATCAGAGATCTCAAACTGGCCGGTGCCGGCGGGGGTGGCATGGCCGCCCACGGCGGTGCAGGAACCGGCGGACATTTTTGTGACGCCAAGGTGGATTAAGTGATTGCGCAACTGTGCCCGTTCCCGGGTGGAGATGGTAATCCCTAACCTAGGCATAAAGAGGCGGAAAGCTGTAATCAGCTGGACCAGGTCCCGGTCGGAGACCGGGGAGGGGGGAGTAAACCCGCCCACCTGGGGCCGGATCCGGGGGAAAGAAACGCTGACCTCCGCCCCGGGGAAGGTGTCCTGCAAGTAGGCGGCGTGCAGTCCTTGGAGGAAACCTTCCTCCCGCCAATTGTGGAGGCCGAAGAGGGCCCCGATGCCCAAGGTGCGCATACCTGCCCGGCCTGCCCGTTCCGGGGCTTCCAGCCTGAACCGGTAGTCTTTTTTCGGACCGGAGGGGTGCAGCTGGTCATAGATCTCCCGCTGGTAAACTTCCTGGTAGATGGTGAGGCCATCTACCCCGTAGGCGGTTAGTTCGGTATATTCCTCTTCAGTGAGGGCGTAGACCTCTATACAGATCGAGGGAAAGTATTTCTTCAGTATGTTAACACAGTCAATTAGATAGGAGACGGGCGTTTGCGCCCTGCTCTCCCCGGTCAGGATGAGGATGTGTTTCAAACCGCTGCCGGCGATGGCCCGGGCTTCTGCCTCCACTTCAGCCATGGTCAGTTTGGAACGGCGGATCTTATTGGTGGCGTTGAACCCGCAGTAGACGCAGGTATTGCAACAGTAATTGCCCAAATAAAGCGGGGTGTAGAGCAGGATGGTCCTGCCGAAGTGTTGGACGGTCAAACGGTGGGCCTTTTGGGCCATTGGTTCCAAGTAAGCAGCCGCCGCGGGGGACAAGAGCGCCAACAAATCATCCAGGCTTAGCCGGTCTTTGGCCAGGGCGATTTCCACCTGGCTGGGTCCGATGGACTGGATCCGGCGCTGAAATGCCGCAGCGTCAAAGCTTTCGATTACATGATAAAAAGACATGGGTTTGTGCTCCTTTATGGGTCCTTGGGATCCATTGTTCAATGGTGTTGCCAATTACTGCAGGAAGCCGGTGAGCGGCGAAGAGGCCGCGGCGGTCTCCTGGACCGGGCCAAGCCCCGCCAGGTAGGCCAGGTGACCAGCTTGGACCGCATGGCGAAAGGCCAGGGCCATCTTGACGGGGTCACCGGCGGTGGCTATGGCGGTGTTGAGCATCACTGCCGTGACGCCCAGCTCTATGGCTTCAGCCGCCTCCGACGGGCGGCCAATTCCGGCGTCGACGATGATGGGCAGGGGAATTTCGTCGATTAGAATCCGGATTAGTTCTTTGGTTTTAAGCCCCCGGTTGGAACCGATGGGTGCACCCAGGGGCATGATGGCCGCTGCGCCCGCTTCCGCCAAACGTCTGGCTATGGCCAGGTCGGGCGAGACATAGGGGAGGACGGTGAACCCCTCTTTAACCAGGATCTCCGTTGCCCGCAGGGTCTCCATGTTGTCGGGGAGCAAGTATTTGTTATCATTGACAACTTCTAGCTTGATCAGGTCCCCGCAGCCGGAGGCCCGGGCCAAGCGGGCGATGCGGACCGCTTCCTCGGCGGTGCGGGCGCCGGATGTATTGGGGAGCAGCCGGCAGCCCGTGGGGATATAATTTAAAATGTTTTCCTCCGGAAAATCCAGGTCCACCCGGCGGACGGCCACAGTCACCAGTTCCACGCCGGATGCTTCGATTACCTCCCGTAACACCTGATGGGACGGGTATTTGCCTGTGCCGATGATGAGCCGGGAATTGAAGGTTAAGTCCCTAATCTGCCATGGTTGTGTCATGATTCATCCTCCTCCTACAAAGCGCAGGATCTCAATGCGGTCGCCGGGTTGGAAGGTGGTCGCGCCAAAGGCTTCGGGGGCGAGAACTGCCCCGTTGTACTCCACCACGATGGCTTTGGGCTCAAGTCCTTTGGCAGTAATAAAATGCAGCAGTTTGGTCCCGGGCGCCACCGCCGTCGGTTGACCGTTGATCAGTACCTCCATTTGCCTCACCTGCCTTGTACTAGCCTGGTTAAAAAGAATAAAGCTTGCCCGAAGGCAAGCTTTGCAAATCAAATAATTATGATTTTTGTGCGGCTTCCCTACGGTGGCATTATCCACATCAGGTTCTTAGGGTTAAGAGCGTGGGCCCTTTCTCAGCCATACGGCACCCCTAGCCTGCTATTTTGTTTTATTTCAGCTCCGGGCTGCAAGTTTTAGGAGCCCGGATATGATGTTGGTTAGATTATAGATCAAGATGATTGTTCTGTAAAGGAAAAATATGGCGCATTAAGATCATTTTAACGTTTGGTGGCGGTGATTTTATAATAGATCTTAAAATCACCGCTGTCGCTTTCGGCCTCCTGGTCACCGGCGCCAAACATGTACGCTGCCGGATGGCTTTTCTCAATTAAGCCTAAAGAGTCATTACTGGAGGTGTCGTCCAAGTCTGTGCCTTTGCACCAGATCCGGAGGGTGTCATTGGCGGTAAGGACCAGATCGACCTTGATGGTTCGAGAAGGGATATATATTCCCCAGAAGGAGGCTGGCCGCAGGTCAATGGTCTCGCCGTTTTTTACTCTATATTCGCCACTGGCGGGAAAGCGTCGGCGGTGACCGTTGATGTCAAAGTCAAACCACACTTCACCGGTATTGCCGGTTAAACCGCTATCGCCGCAGTTTTTCACATAGATCTTATATATTTCAACTGTCACGTCGTAGACCGCGACTGGCGGCGGTTGGGGCTCCTTGATTTGCACCGTCCTGGTGACACTGGTGTTGTTCTCTTCATTACCCTCTGCCACCTGGTTGTAATAGTCCACCCGGGCAACGGGTTGGTAGGTGCCGGCTTTTGTATATTTATAATGAAAACTCAGTTTGGTTACGGCCCCTGCCTCCAAGCCTTTGACGTCTTTCATTACCCCGTCCTGATAGATGGAGGGCTCCCAGACCACGGTAAAGGGTCCGGCCTTCTCTTCGCCATGGTTGGCGATGGTGATGTCGACTTGTACATTCAAGCCTTTGGTTTGAACCGCCGGGGTGATCTGCAGATCGGTGATGACCAGGTCAGCCGGTTTCTTTGGCGGCGGTGGGACAATGACATTCAAAATGGAGGTTCCAGCGACTTTGTCCCCGTAGTAAACAGTGACATTGTAGGAACCTTCATAGATGGGGTGGCTGGTGGTGTCGGAACTTTTCAGCGCCGTAGGAAGCCGGAGCTTTCTTGGGGTTATTCTTGACGATGCGCCGCTTTCGGTGGCAGGCGCTTCCTGAATATTTTCCGGCTTAACCAGGGATACCTTGTTTTTGGCGAGCACCGGCACTTTGCCGTCGACAACCACTGGTACCAGTTGGTTGTATTGGCCGATGTAGCGGTATTGCCCGTCCTCCTCCCGGGCCAGAAGATTGGCGGGAACGGCTTTGGCCTGTGCATTACCGCTTGACAATAGATAGGTCCGGTTGTAACTAGGTACCAACTGGCTGATATTGGCAATAATTTTATTGTCATCATGGGCATCGACCTTCAGTTCGATCTCGCCCAAGAAGACCCGGGGTTTGTCCTCGGCGAGCAGGTTAATGCCGGTGAGGGTGATGGTTCTGTCCACGCCGACGGTGATCGTATCGGGCTTGGTGAAGAGAATTTTTGGCGTCCGCGGGCTACTTTGCAACTCTGTGACTGAGCCCCCCATGGCGGTGATGGCATAGATTCTGGTGGAGGGGATAAAGATCAGGGCGGCAAAGATACCCAGAAAGGCAAAGATAAACACGATGGAGGTAACCCGGGCAAACATATTCTGGGGAAGCTTTTTGGTGAAAAGCAGGCAGGCAAAGACAATTAGGCCGATGCCGAAGAGGAGCACCGCAATAACCAGAATCAGATTAAAGGTTGCTTTATCCACCACAAAGGAGGCGGTGTTCCCGGCGACGATGATCAGCTCGTTGAGATTCTGGGTGATTTCGGCGCTTAACAGGGCGCATTGGTTGGCCGCCGTCTGAATGGTGTTCCTGGCTTCTAGCCCAATCAGGCGGATATCCTCTTGTAAAGCGGCGTTGACGTTGAGCAACAGGTTTTGGAACTCCATCAACTTTCTCCGGGTGAACTCATCCAGGCTGCTGATGGTGATCTGTAAGTTGTCTTGGTAGGTTTGGCTCAATTGGTCGATGGTCCTTTGGATCTCATTGGACAAAGTCACCAGAGTCTCCCGGACCTCTACGCCCGCCACTTTGATTGCTTCTTGGAGCTCCCGGATGGTATTGGCGCCAAGACTGATTAGGTCACCGACGTTTTGTAACGGGCCGGTGTCGGCACCGGCGGGAGCGGCAATGAAGAAGTTGGCGATTAGGCAAATAATTAAGGTCAAGGCGATGGGTTTACGTCTCCTCAAGGAATCTCCTCCTTTGCGGGGGGATAATTATGACATTTTAATTTCTTTATGCTATGGCATTATCCTTTAATTGCGTAAAGATTTACCAATTTCTGCGTAACCATGGCGTAACAGTTAAAACAGTCTTGGTGTTCCCTCATTTTCTATTGTTCTTCTTCCGTGGTTTAAGGCTAATGTGGCCCAGTGGAAGGCGATTTATCTTATTACTGGTTTGTCAGACATATTGCAGGGGAATTAAAAATTATGTAGAATACAAGACCGTCAATAGCTTTTTGTTTTGAGGTAAAGGTTTTTTGAAAGGGGTTGTCGGGATGCAAGAAGAGATCAAACTTGTCTCCGCCAGGATTAGGGACCTGCGGGAGATTGCCGGCTTGTCCGTGGAGGAGTTAGCGGCACAACTGGAGGTGCCCGTCGAAGTGTATCAAAGTTACGAAGGGGGAAACACCGATATTCCGGTGGGTTTTTTAATGAAGGTGGCCCAACGGTTCGGTGTGGCGCTGACCACGTTGATGACTGGAGAAGAACCGCGTTTGCATACTTACGCCTTGACCCGTAAAGATAAGGGCGTTTCCGTAGAACGGCGCAAGGACTATAAATACCAGAGCCTAGCTTATAATTTTATCAACAAAAAGGCCGAGCCCTTCTTGGTTACGGTGGAGCCTGAGGCTCCGGACGCGCCGGTCCATTATAACAGCCACCCAGGTCAGGAATTCAACTATGTGTTGGAGGGTGAGCTGAAGATTTTCTTGGACGGCAAAGAATTGATCTTATCTCCGGGGGACTCGCTCTTCTTTGATTCCAGTGTGAGACACGGTATGAAAGCATTGAACGGAAAGACCGCCAAATTCCTGGCGATTATCTTATGATTTTAAAGAGAGGGATACTGCTAATGTTGGAACGGTATGTTACAGGTGACTTCAACTCGTATGAGGAATTTCGGCAGAATTTTAAGATCAATGTTCCGCCCGACTTTAACTTTGCCTTCGATGTGGTGGACGAGATCGCCAGGGAAACTCCGGATAAGGTGGCTATGGTCTGGTGCGACGAAAAAGGGGACCATCGGGTTTTTACCTTCGCACAGATGAAAAAGTACAGCGATAAGACGGCCAATTTCTTTAAAAGTTTAGGCATCCGTAAGGGTGACCCGGTCATGTTGATTCTTAAGCGCCGGTATGAATATTGGTTCAGTATCCTGGCTTTACACAAAATCGGTGCAGTGGGTATTCCGGCAACCCATTTGTTGACAGCAAAGGATATTATCTATCGCAACCAGGCCGCGGATGTAAAGATGATTGTGGCAGTGAACGAGGAACCGCTGCTTAGCAGCATTGAAGCGGCGGAGGCTGAATCACCGTCATTAAAGTTGAAAGTCTTGGTCGGTGGCGCACGGCCGGGTTGGTTGGATTTTACCGCCGGTGTGGAGGCGGCCGCCGAGTCCTTTACCCGGCCTACCGGAGCTGAAGCGACGACCATTGCGGATAAGATGCTGCTCTACTTTACCTCTGGGACCACCGGGTATCCCAAAATGGTCCAGCATGATTTTGCCTACCCCTTGGGACACATTGTGACTGCCAAGTATTGGCAAAATGTGCGGGAAGGCGGGCTGCACCTGACGGTGGCCGAGACTGGTTGGGCCAAAGCAGCCTGGGGTAAGATCTACGGGCAATGGTTGGCCGGTAGTGCCATTTTTGTCTTTGATTTTGATCGCTTTGATCCCAAAGAACTCTTGAAAAGGGTGGCGGAGAACGGTGTGACCACATTTTGCGCGCCGCCCACCATCTACCGGTATCTCATCAAAGAAGACCTGTCCCAGTACGATCTAAGCAAGCTTGAGTACTGTGTAGTGGCTGGGGAACCCCTTAACCCCGAAGTATACCAGCAATTTTATAACCAAACCGGTATAAAGCTGCGGGAGGGATATGGCCAGACCGAGCTCACCGTAGCCTTGGGCACTTTTCCTTGGATGGAGCCAAAACCAGGTTCCATGGGTAAACCGGCCCCCGGCTATGACATTGACCTCATTGATGAGGAGGGCCATTCCTGTGAGGTCGGTGAGGTGGGTGAGATTGTGATCCGGACCGACCGGCAAAAACCCGTGGGGATGTTTGACGGCTACTACCGGGATGACGAACGGACAAACAGCGTTTGGTACGACGGGATCTACCACACGGGTGATACCGCCTGGCGGGATGAGGATGGCTATTACTGGTTTGTCGGACGGACTGATGATGTAATTAAAAGCTCCGGTTACCGCATTGGCCCCTTTGAAGTGGAGAGTGCATTGCTGGAACACCCGGCGGTGCTGGAGTGCGCGGTCACCGGTGTACCTGATGAGATCCGGGGGGCTGTGGTCAAAGCCACCGTGGTGTTGACCAAGAATTACCGACCCAGCGAAGAGTTGAAAAAAGAGCTGCAGGAGCACGTCAAGCGGGTGACAGCTCCGTATAAATATCCCCGGATCATCGAGTTTGTTGAGGAACTTCCGAAAACTATCAGCGGTAAGATCCGGCGGGTGGAGATCCGGGAACGGGACAAGCAGGCAGATTAAAGTGGATAATGCTTTAAACTTGAAGGTGGGGGACGGTCCAAAGCCGTCCCCTTGCTTTTTGAAAGATCCGGCGGAATTTGGGTAAATTCCACGGTGGGCAGGGGAGAGGACTTTGGCCGCAAGGGGCTGACCGTGCTTTGCCGGGCCTGCCGACGGAATGTGGTTGCAAGGCTGCCGGCGCCCTGCTGCAGCCGCCCTTGACAAAAATAACCTGTTTAGATAAGATGGTATTACCAAGTAAAATAGTAGGAATTAGCACTAAAGCTTGGTGGCAATATAGTATTTGTGCCCTGCGGAGGAGAAACGCTGTTTTGACCTTGCGGTTAAAATCAAAATGATAAAAACGGCGGTAATTAGCGGAAGAGCAGATAAAAACCGGCGGACCGGACTTTGAGGTACTGTGGCGAAAGCGGGTGAAACTATGGATAAGAAACAAAAGAAGATTATTAAGATATCGGGGATGTCCTGCGCCGCCTGTGCCGCTCGGATCGAAAGGAAACTGGCGAACCTGGCGGGCATCCAAGAAGCCACCGTTAATCTGGCCACCGAGCGGGCGATGGTGCTTTTTGATCCGGCCCAAGTAAAGGTGGACGATTTGCTCCAAGCGGTACAGGAGTTGGGTTACGGTGCCGAGCTTGTCCGGGAGGAGACCCAGGACCGCGAACGAGAAGAACGGGAACGGGAAATTCGCAGCTTGCGACGGGACTTCATCATTGCCGCGATATTAAGTTCACCGCTGATCTTGGGGATGTTGCTGGCCTTAATCGGCTGGGATCTGCCCTTTTTGCACGATTGGCGCTTGCAGATTCTTATCGCGACTCCGGTCCAGTTTTTTGTCGGATTTCGTTTTTACCGCAATGCCTACTTTGCCTTGAAAGCCAAAAGCCCCAATATGGATGTTTTAATTGCCCTGGGCACATCGGCGGCTTACTTTTTCAGTATTTACAATTCCTTCTTCCAGCCTGTGGAGTCTGGAAAAATAATGAAGGACCTGTATTTCGAGGCGGCCGCGGTCATTATCACCCTGGTCTTGTTAGGCAAATACCTGGAGGCCCGGGCCAAGGGAAGGACTTCGGAGGCCATCAAAAAACTGATGGGCTTGCAAGCGAAGGTGGCCAGGGTGGTCCGGGAGGGGCGGGAGATGGAGATCCCCGTGGCGGAGGTGGTCCCCGGTGATCTGGTGCTTGTCCGGCCAGGGGAGAAGATACCCGTGGACGGGATAATCGTGGAAGGCCACTCGGCGGTGGATGAGGCGATGCTAACCGGCGAAAGTATTCCGGTGGAGAAGGCTCCCGGCGATCGGGTCATCGGCGCCACCGTCAATAAATTCGGCTCCTTTAAGTTTCACGCAACCACGGTGGGAAAGGACACGGTGTTATCCCAGATCGTCCGGATGGTCGAGGAGGCCCAGGGTTCCAAGGCGCCCATCCAAAAGCTGGCGGACCGGGTCTCCGGGGTCTTTGTCCCGGTGGTACTAGGCATTGCCCTCCTGACCTTTCTTGTGACCGCTCTGGTCCGGGGCGATGTTACCCAGGGGTTGGTTAATGCTGTCTCTGTTTTGGTCATTGCCTGCCCCTGCTCCCTTGGCCTGGCGACGCCCACAGCGATCATGGTCGGCACCGGCAAGGGCGCGGAGAACGGGATCTTAATTAAAGGTGGCGAACATCTGGAGATTGCGTACAAGATCAATACGGTGGTATTGGATAAGACGGGTACCATTACCAAAGGTCAACCGGAGGTGACAGATCTGCACCCGCTAGGGCAGCGGACCAGGGAAGATCTACTGCGTATCGCGGCGGTGGCGGAGAAGTTCTCCGAGCACCCGTTGGGAGTAGCTGTTTATAACCATGCCAAAGCGGTCCTGGGTGATGTGGCGGATCCCCGGGAATTTACGGCCATTCCGGGCAAGGGCGTCCGGGCGGAGGTGGATGGGGTTAGCGTGCTTGTGGGAACACGCGGCCTGCTGGAGGAGAATGGTATCGACCTTGGCACCGCCGAACCAGTACTGTCCGCGCTGGAAGAGGCGGGTAAGACCGCAATGCTGCTGGCTGTGGACGGTCGGCCGGAAGCGGTGATCGGTGTGGCTGACGTGGTGAAAGAGGGCTCCCGCGAGGCTGTTGTTGCTTTGCAGGATATGGGTATTGAAGTGGTGATGATTACGGGGGACAATGCCAGAACCGCCTGGGCCATTGGGGCAAAGGTGGGTATTGACCGGATCTTGGCGGAGGTGCTGCCGGAAAATAAGGCAAAGGAAGTGGCGGGGCTAAAAGAAGAAGGACGAATTGTAGCCATGGTGGGTGACGGTATTAATGATGCCCCGGCCTTGGCTGCTGCCGATGTGGGGATGGCCATCGGTACCGGCACGGATGTGGCGATGGAGGCGGCGGGAATCACCCTGATGCGCGGGGATCTGCGGGCCGTCCCGGCGGCCATCCGCCTGTCCCGGATGACGATGGGCAAGATCAAACAGAATTTATTCTGGGCATTCTTCTATAATGTCATCGGCATTCCGGTGGCGGCGGTTGGTTTGCTAAATCCGGTGATTGCCGGGGCGGCCATGGCCTTCAGCTCGTTTTCCGTGGTGATGAACTCGTTGAGTTTGAAAAGATTTAAGCTCGCATAAGGGCCCAGGGACGAGGGATCCCCGGCAAGGCCGCTGCCCTTGGGTTTGGACAAGCATGGCGGTTATCTTAGGGCATTTATTAATAATTATTTAATTAAGGAAGGTGTCGGAGATGGCACGACAAGAGACGGAGATAAAAGTGGGTGGCATGTCCTGTCAACATTGTGTAAAAAGCATTGAACGGGCCCTTGGCCAATTGGCCGGGGTTGACAGGGTGCGGGTGGATTTGGCACAGGGAAAAGTATTCGTGGTCTATCAAGCGGAAGGGGTTTCGGTGGAAACGATTAAAAATGCCATTGCCAAGCAGGGTTATGACGTGGAATAAGCAGTTATGCCCATAAAGCAACATAAGACATTCACGGCTCAACCGCCGTAAAAGGTACGAAAACGCAAAAACTCTTGACACCCCAGGGCAAGTGTGGTAAATTTTATGAGTGACTTATTCCCGGGGGTCTATTTTTTTCTGTCAATCCGTGGGAGGTGGACACGATGCGTGAGGGAATCACACTGGCTTGTTCAGAGTGCAAAAACCGTAATTACCGGACCACAAAAAATAAAAAGAACAATCCGGAACGGCTGGAACTGAAGAAATACTGCAAGTTCTGCCGTCAGGAGACTGTTCATCGCGAGACCCGCTAAAATGGGGTGAGAAATGATGGGGGAAAAGAAAGCCAGTCAAGAGCCGGGTAAAGTCGGGAAGTTTTTCCGGAGCGTCGTGGCCGAGATAAAAAAAGTCGCGTGGCCGTCACATCGGGAAACAACCATTTATACCATTGTTGTTATTGCCACGGTGATTGTGGTTGCTTTGGCCATCGGAGCGTTTGACACGGTTTTGACCGCTCTGGCAAAATTAGTGTATGGGTAGAGTGAAGATGGAAAAGAAATGGTATGTCATTCATACCTATTCGGGTTATGAAAATAAAGTCAAGGCCAACCTTGAACACCGTGTCGAATCCATGGGGATGGAGGACAAGATCTTCCGTGTGCTTGTTCCCATGGAGGAAGAGATGGAATTTAAGGACGGCAAGCGTCGGCTGACAAAGAAAAAGATCTACCCGGGTTATGTAATTGTGGAGATGATCATGACGGACGATTCCTGGTATGTTGTACGCAACACACCGGGAGTCACCGGGTTTGTTGGCATGGGTTCCAAGCCCGTTCCCCTGCAGGAGCATGAAATTGGTTTGATCCTGCAGCAAATGGGGATGGAAGAACCTCGCTTCCGCATGGACTTTGAGGTTGGGGAGCCGGTGCGGGTGACCCGGGGGCCGTTTGAGAATTTTTCCGGCCAGATTGAAGAGGTTTATCCGGAGAAAGGCAAACTGCGGGTGATGGTTTCGATGTTTGGACGAGAAACGCCGGTGGAGCTTGATTATAATCAAGTGGAGAAGATCTGACCGGTGCACCCAATCGTACCCATGGCGGTCTGGTGGGAGGGGAGCACCCCCGTTATGACCACATTTAATTTGATAGGAGGTGGAGGGCAATGGCCAAAAAAGTTGCGGGCATCATTAAACTGCAGGTACCTGCAGGAAAAGCTAATCCTGCGCCGCCCGTCGGCCCAGCCCTAGGTCAACACGGTGTCAACATTATGGAGTTCTGCAAGAGCTTTAACGAGCGGACGGCTGCGCAGGCAGGGATGATTATCCCTGTGGTGATCACGGTTTATGAAGACCGTTCGTTCACATTCATTACCAAGACACCGCCCGTTCCGGTTCTGTTGAAGAAGGCGCTTAACCTTGAGAAGGGTTCAGGGGTGCCGAACAAGGACAAGGTCGGTACCTTAAGCCGGGCAAAACTGCGTGAAATTGCCGAATTGAAGATGCAAGACATGAATGCTGCCACAATTGAGGCGGCTGAGTCCATGGTGGCCGGAACTGCCCGTAGTATGGGCATTGTCGTTGAAGACTGATCCCACCATGGCGAAAGTGGGAGGATTAAATCCGTTACGACCACAATAAGGGAGGATTTGACATGCCGAAGCATGGTAAGAATTATCGGGAGATGGCTGCGGCCATCGACCGGCAAAAGTTATATGAACCCGCTGAAGCCCTTGGACTGGTCAAGTCCATTGCTAAGGCGAAATTCGACGAGACAGTAGAAGTGGCTATGCGCCTGGGTGTTGATCCCCGCCACGCGGATCAACAGGTGCGCGGAGCCGTTGTCTTACCCCATGGGACCGGCCGGACCGTGCGGGTCCTGGTCTTTGCCAAGGGTGAAAAAGCTAAGGAAGCCGAAGCAGCCGGTGCCGACCGTGTTGGAGCAGAAGATGTGGTGGAAGACATCCAAAAGGGTTGGCTGGATTTTGACGTGGCCATCGCAACCCCGGATATGATGGGTGCCGTCGGTAAACTTGGTAAAATCCTTGGTCCCAAGGGTTTGATGCCTAACCCGAAAACCGGAACGGTCACTTTTGAGGTGGGCAAAGCAGTCAGTGATAGTAAAGCCGGTAAAGTGGAGTATCGGGTGGACAAGACCGGTATTATCCATGTTCCCATCGGCAAAGTCAGCTTTGACGCGGATAAATTGTTGGGCAACTTCCGGACGCTGATGGATGCGGTGATTAAAGCCAAACCCTCCGGGGCAAAAGGTACCTATATTAAGAGTATCACCGTTTCTTCTACCATGGGTCCGGGCGTTCGCATCGCTCCTCAAGCGGCCATCCAGTCCGCGGCTGCCGAACGCTGAGGATTGGTGCAATCAAAGTAGTTCGTAACCAATTTAATTTAAAGGCCATAGACAGCAGGTGCCCTTGGGCATAACGTAAAACGACCTGCCGAGGCCGGAGCCACCTGATCTTGTCGGGTCTCTCCGTGCTGTTTATGGCCGGGAGACCCTTTTTGGTGCCAATTATAAATAAGAGGAGGTGTTAATCAGTGGCACGACCGGAAAAAGAGGCCATTGTTGCCGAGGTACAGGAGAAAATATCCCGCTCCCAGGCGGTGGTGCTAGCGGACTACCGTGGGTTGAACGTTGAAGAGATTAATCTACTCCGTAAAAAACTCCGGGAAGCTGGCGTTGAGTACCGGGTGATCAAAAACACCCTGATCCGTCTTGCAGCCAAGAACGCACAGATTGACGGGTTGGATCCTTACCTGGAAGGACCGACGGCCATTGCTTTTGGTTATGATGATCCTGTGGCTCCTGCCAAGATCTTGTCGGATTTTGCCAAGGACCATAAGAATCTAGAACTGAAAGCCGGGCTTTTGGGCGATAAAGTGATTGACGTGGACGGCGTGAAAGCTTTGGCGAACCTGCCGTCTCGAACCGCCCTCTTGGCCCAGTTGGCAGGTTTGCTGCAAGCGCCGATGCGTGGATTGGTTACGGTTCTCTCTGGACCGATGCGCAATGCTGTTATGCTTTGGAAGCAATCCGCAAAAAACAAGCGGGGGAAGCTTAATTTTAACTTAAGCCACTAAGTAATCTAATCTAAAAAGAATAAAGGGAGGATTTTGAACATGTCTAAGGTTAATGAGGTTTTGGAAATAGTTAAGGGTATGACCGTCTTGGAGCTGAATGAACTGGTCAAGGCTTTTGAGGAAGAGTTTGGTGTTTCTGCCGCCGCGCCTGTTGCCGTTGCCGCTGCTGCACCTGCTGCTGGTGGCGCCGTCGCTGCCGCTCCCGCTGAAGAAAAGAGCGAGTTTGATGTGATCCTGGCCAACGCTGGCGACAAGAAGATCAATGTGATTAAGGTTGTCCGTGAGGTTACCGGCCTTGGCTTGAAAGAAGCCAAAGACCTGGTGGACAGCGCTCCGAAGCCGATCAAAGAAGGCGTCAGCAAAAAAGATGCCGAGGAAATCAAGGCAAAATTGGAAGAGGCCGGCGCCACCGTCGAACTCAAATAAGCAAAGCCAGCGATTGTACAAAAAACGCCTCTTTACGAGGCGTTTTTTAATTCAAAAAAATAGAAGGGCAAAAACAGGTGCAAAATAATAATAAAGGGAGCAAACTGCGGACAGTCCGGTATGACAGTAGCTTATCCCCACTATACTGGTTTGACAGTGATTTATCGTCTGTTAAAAACCTTGAATGGGAGCCCTTGACAATAATAAACTGTTATGATATTATACTGCAATGCTGAACTCGTTTCATAAAAAGGTTTCCAGTTCAAAATAGCAATATGCGGTCGGAAACGGGTTTGTTCATCCGGAGAACAATATAAAGCACGCAAACCAATAAGAACTAATAAGGAGAGAATCTTGGAGAACGACAAGCGAGGATAACCATGGTTAGCCTTGCTTTTCTCTGTTATCTGGATGTTGAAGGTCAGAAGGCCGCCCGTTGGACCATGCAAAAAAGGGAGAGGTGAGGTAGTTTTGCCGGAGGCTTTAGCCAAACAGAGGCAAAGAAAATACTACGGGAAGATCGAAGAGATCTTGGAGATGCCAAACCTCATTGAGATTCAACAGAAATCATACCGATGGTTTCTGGAGGAAGGGCTCCGGGAGATGTTTCGCGATATCTCGCCGATCCAGGATTTCACCGGCAATCTGGTGCTTGAGTTCATCGATTTTTCTTTGGGTGAACCCAAGTGGGATGTCGATGAGTGTAAGGAGAGGGATGCTAACTATGCCGCTCCCCTCCGGGTCCGTGTCCGGCTGATTAATAAGGAGACCGGGGAAGTCAAGGAACAAGAGGTCTTTATGGGTGATTTTCCCCTGATGACGGAGAAGGGGACCTTTATTATCAACGGTGCCGAGCGGGTTATAGTTTCCCAGTTGGTGCGTTCACCGGGGGTTTATTTTGACAAGACGTTGGACAGCAGCGGGAAAACCCTCTATTCCGCCAGTATTATTCCTAACCGCGGTGCTTGGCTGGAATTTGAATTTGACACCAATGATGCCTTGTATGTCCGGATTGACCGCACCAGGAAGCTGGCTGCCACGATCCTGCTGAAGGCCTTGGGCCTTGGCAATGGCCCGCAACTGATTGAACGTTATAAGCATGAAGCGATCCAAAACACCCTCGATCGGGATAACACCCAGACGGAAGAGGAAGCCCTGATCGAAATATACAAACGTTTGCGCCCGGGCGAACCGCCGACGGTGGACAGCGCCAGGACGCTATTTGAAGCCCTCTTTTTTGACCCGAAACGCTATGATTTGGGCTCTGTGGGCCGATATAAAATCAACAAGAAGCTGGGATTGAACTTCCCACCCAAGACAATTCCCGCCCATATCGATGAAAACGGGGAGACGGTTCCGGCCCAGGAAGCTGTGAAAACCCTGGTTCCCGAGGACATTGATGCGGTCATCCGTTACTTACTGAACCTGCTGGAAGGCCAGGGCGAGATCGACGATATTGACCACCTTGGTAACCGGCGGTTAAAGTCTGTGGGAGAATTGCTCCAAAACCAGTTCCGGATTGGCTTGTCCCGGATGGAACGGGTTGTGCGGGAACGTATGACCATTCAGGATGTGGAGGTTATTACACCCCAGGCTTTAATCAATATCCGTCCGGTGGTGGCGGCGATCAAGGAGTTCTTTGGGTCCAGCCAGTTATCCCAGTTTATGGACCAAACCAACCCCTTGGCGGAGTTGACCCACAAACGGCGCCTATCGGCCCTGGGTCCCGGCGGCCTTTCCCGGGAGCGTGCGGGGTTTGAGGTCCGCGACGTTCACCATTCCCACTATGGGCGGATGTGCCCGATTGAAACACCTGAAGGTCCGAACATTGGTCTGATTGGTTCGTTGACCACCTATGCCCGGATCAATGAATACGGGTTTATTGAAACACCCTACCGCAAGGTGAAGAACGGTGTGGTAACCAACGAAATTGTCTATCTGACAGCCGATGAAGAGGACAAGTATGTTATTGCCCAGGCGAATGAGGAGTTTGATCCAGAGACCGGTAAATTCATTCATCCAAAGGTATCCGTGCGGTTTAAAGATGCCATCTTAGTCGAGTCCAGCGATCGCGTGGAATTAATGGATGTTTCCCCCAAACAATTGGTGAGTATTGCCACGGCGCTGATTCCCTTCCTGGAGAATGACGACGCCAACCGGGCGTTGATGGGTTCCAACATGCAGCGGCAGGCCGTTCCTCTTTTGCGGACGGAAGCGCCGCTGGTCGGTACAGGGATGGAGTATAAGGCCGCGGTAGATTCTGGTGTCGTTGTTTTGGCAAAGAATTCAGGGGTGGTGGAGGCTGCTTCCGCCGACGAAATTGTCATCCGGACCGACGACGGGCAGCTTGACCGCTATAAACTCCAGAAATTTAAACGTTCCAATCAAGGCACCTGCATCAACCAGAAGACCATCGTCCTGCCGGGTGAACGTGTCGAGGCCGGGCAGGTCATTGCCGACGGTCCTTCGACGGATCATGGCGAGTTGGCTTTGGGCCGCAACGTTTTGGTGGCCTTTATGCCTTGGGAAGGTTATAACTACGAGGACGCCATCTTGCTCAGCGAGAAGTTGGTGACAGATGACGTTTTCACCTCTATTCATATTGAGGAATATGAATGCGAAGCCCGGGACACCAAACTTGGCCCTGAGGAGATCACCAGGGATATCCCCAATACTTCGGAGGGCTCTTTGGATGATCTGGATGAACGCGGAATCATCCGCATCGGGGCGGAAGTGCGGCCGGGTGACATCCTGGTCGGTAAAGTGACGCCGAAGGGTGAGACGGAGCTTACGGCGGAGGAACGACTGTTACGGGCTATCTTTGGTGAAAAGGCCCGTGAAGTCCGGGATACGTCGTTAAAGGTGCCCCACGGCGAATCCGGTAAAATTGTTGATGTCAAGGTCTTCTCCAGGGAGAATGGCGATGAACTGTCTCCCGGAGTTAATCAACTGGTCCGCGTCTATATCGCTCAGAAACGCAAGATCTCCGAAGGCGACAAAATGGCCGGACGCCATGGTAACAAGGGTGTTATTTCCAAAATTCTTCCCGTGGAAGATATGCCCTTCCTGCCCGACGGTACACCGGTGGAGATTGTCCTGAACCCGTTGGGCGTGCCTTCGCGGATGAACATCGGGCAGGTGTTGGAGACCCATTTGGGTTGGGCCGCGAAAGCTTTGGGCATCCATGTGGCTACCCCGGTCTTTAACGGCGCCACGGAGGAAGAAGTAGCCAAAGCGCTGGAAGAGGCCGGCCTCCCGCGGAGCGGTAAGATTGAACTTCGTGACGGGAGGACGGGTGAACCCTTTGATAACCCCATTACCATCGGTCAAGTTTATATGTTGAAACTGGCCCACCTGGTTGATGACAAGATTCATGCCAGGTCCACTGGTCCCTACTCCTTGGTTACGCAGCAACCGCTGGGCGGTAAAGCGCAATTTGGCGGACAACGCTTCGGGGAGATGGAGGTTTGGGCTCTTGAAGCATACGGCGCCGCCTATACCCTGCAGGAATTGCTGACGGTCAAATCCGACGATGTGGTGGGCCGGGTTAAAACATATGAAGCCATTGTTAAAGGCGAGAATATACCGGAGCCGGGTGTCCCCGAATCCTTTAAGGTCCTAATCAAAGAGTTGCAGAGCCTAGGGCTGGATGTTCGCGTTTTGAGTGAAGAAAAAGAGGAGATCATGATTGGCGATGAAGATGAGGACGTCCAGGAAATGGCGAAGGAACTTGGATTGGAGATTGAAGGAAGGGTTGAGGAGCGCAGCAATGCGGTTAGCATGGAGGAAGATGACACCGAGGCGGACGAGGACTATGATTCCGCAGATGCCACGGACGAGGATTTCGAAAGCTCCAATGAAAACCTCGACGACGATGTGGAAGATTTAGAAGAGTTTCCCGAAGAAGATCTGGAATTCGATGATTCGGAGGAACTTTAAGGAATCCGGGTAGAAGTGACAAGGGCGACCGACCGGAGAACAAAATCGGTGCTCTGATGATGAGAGGTGAGAGAGCTTGCTGGACGCGAATAACTTTGATGCGTTGAAGATCGGCTTGGCCTCTCCGGAACAGATCCGAGCCTGGTCCAGCGGAGAAGTTAAAAAACCGGAGACCATCAACTACCGTACCCTCAAACCGGAACGGGAAGGCCTTTTCTGTGAGAAGATCTTTGGACCGCAGCGCGACTGGGAGTGCCATTGCGGTAAGTATAAAAGGGTTCGCTATAAAGGGATAATCTGTGACCGTTGTGGTGTGGAGGTTACCCGGTCCAAGGTGCGCCGGGAACGGTTGGGCCATATTGAACTGGCGGCTCCGGTTTCCCACATCTGGTATTTCAAGGGGATTCCCAGCCGAATGGGGCTTCTTCTTGATATGTCGCCGCGGGCTTTAGAGAAGGTCTTGTATTTCGCCTCGTACGTAGTGGTCGATCCCGGTGATACCGGCCTGATGAAAAAGCGGTTATTGTCGGAGAACGAGTACCGGGAAGCGCGGGAGCGTTATGGAAATTCCTTTACAGCATTAATGGGCGCCGAGGGGATCAAAAAACTCCTGGAAGAGATCGATCTGGAACAACTGGCGGAAGAACTGCGCAAAGAAGTCAGGGAGGTCAGCGGTCAAAGGCGGATTCGCGCCATCCGCCGCTTGGAGGTGGTCGAAGCCTTCCGGCGTTCGGATAACCGTCCGGAGTGGATGATTCTGGATGTGATACCGGTTATTCCCCCGGAACTCCGGCCCATGGTGCAATTGGACGGCGGGCGGTTTGCCACCTCGGATTTGAACGATTTGTACCGCCGGGTCATTAACCGTAATAACCGCCTGAAGAGATTATTGGAGCTTGGTGCTCCGGATATCATCGTACGCAACGAAAAGCGGATGCTCCAGGAAGCGGTGGATGCCCTGATTGATAACGGCCGCCGTGGTCGGCCGGTCACAGGGCCGGGCAACCGTCCCTTGAAATCCCTCAGTGACATGCTCAAAGGGAAACAGGGTCGTTTCCGCCAGAATCTTTTGGGTAAACGGGTGGACTACTCGGGCCGTTCCGTTATCGTGGTCGGTCCGGAGTTGAAACTTCACCAGTGCGGTTTACCGAAGGAGATGGCGTTGGAGCTCTTTAAACCCTTTGTGATGAAACGGTTGGTGGATAAGGGTTTCGTTCATAATATCAAATCCGCGAAACGCATGGTGGAAAGGGCACGGTCCGAGGTCTGGGATGTCCTGGAGGAGGTCATCCGGGAGCATCCGGTTTTGCTCAACCGGGCGCCGACATTGCACCGTTTGGGTATTCAAGCCTTTGAGCCGGTTTTGGTTGAAGGCCGGGCCATTCAGATTCATCCCCTGGTGTGTACTGCATATAACGCTGACTTTGACGGCGACCAGATGGCGGTTCATGTGCCTTTGTCGGCAGAGGCCCAAACAGAAGCGCGGGTCTTGATGCTGTCGGCCCATAATATTCTCTCGCCGGCCCATGGGAAACCAATAGCCACGCCAACACAGGATATGGTCCTGGGTATCTTCTATTTGACCATTGTTCGGAACGGCGTCCGTGGGGAAGGCAAGGTATTCTCCTCGTTGAATGAAGCCTTGATGGCTTATAACGAGGGTGATATCCATCTGCAGGCGCGGATTAAGATTCGCTGGAACGGTAAGCTGGTTGATACCACCCTTGGTCGAATGATCTTCAAAGACAGTATTGGGATCGATGAATCAGTCATCGACGGAATCTATAAACAGATCGGCGACGGGGGCGTCGGTAAAAAAGAGCTCGGCAAGATCGTGGCTGAATGTATTCGCCGGTTGGGAACGGATAAGACGGCGGAGGCTCTGGACCAGATCAAACGTTTGGGCTTCCGGTTCGCCACCCAATCCGGGACCACCATCGCCGTGGAGGATATTATCGTTCCCCCCGAGAAGCAGGAAATTTTGGCGAACGCCGAGGCCCAGGTCGAACAGGTCAAGATGCAATATCGCCGTGGCTTGATTACGAAAGAAGAACGTTATCAGCGGTTTATCGATATCTGGACTAAAGCCAAAGAAGACGTGTCCAATGCCATGTTGAACAACCTGGACCGTATCAACCCTGTGTATATGATGGCCATCTCCGGTGCCCGCGGTAACGTATCCCAGTTGTCCCAGTTGGCCGGGATGCGTGGTTTGATGACCGACCCATCTGGTCGGATCATCGACCTGCCGATTAAGGCAAACTTCCGTGAAGGCTTGACGGTTTTGGAGTTCTTCATCTCCACCCACGGCGCCCGGAAGGGTCTGGCCGATACGGCGCTTAGAACCGCAGACTCCGGATACCTGACACGTCGGCTGGTGGATGTGGCGCAGGACGTGATCGTCCGGGAAGAGGATTGTGGTACGGATGACGGCATTGATGTGACGGCAATTTCCGACGGGTCAGAGATCATTGAGACAATGAAGGAACGGATCATTGGCCGCTTGGCCGCTGAAGATGTCATTCATCCGGAAACAGGGGAAGTAATTGCGGCCACCGGTGAGATGATCACCGAAGAGATAGCGCAGAAGATTGATGAAGCCAAGATTGAGAAGGTCAAGATTCGGTCGGTTCTGACCTGCCGGAGCCGGTATGGGGTTTGCGCTCGTTGTTATGGGCGGAACCTGGCCACCGGGAAGATGGTTGAAGTGGGCGAGGCTGTCGGTATTATTGCCGCCCAATCCATTGGCGAACCCGGTACGCAATTAACGATGCGGACCTTCCATACCGGTGGGGTGGCAGGTGACGATATCACACAAGGTCTACCCCGTGTTGAGGAGTTGTTTGAAGCCAGGAAGCCGAAGGGCCAAGCCATTATTGCCGAGGTTTCCGGTGTGGTGAAGATTGTCGAAGTCAAGGGCATCCGGCGCGTGAGTGTTGTGACGGAAGATGGTGAGGAAAAGCTTTACCAAATTCCCTTTGGCTCCCGGCTGCGTGTGAAGGATGGTCAAACGGTGGAGGCCGGTGACCGCTTAACCGAGGGTTCCGCCAATCCCCACGATATCCTTAAAGTTAAAGGGGAACGCGGTGTCCAAATGTACCTGGTCCAAGAGGTCCAAGACGTCTACCGCTCCCAAGGCGTTGAGATCAACGACAAGCACATCGAGGTTGTCGTCCGGCAGATGATGAGGAAACGCAAGGTCGAAAATCCCGGAGATACCTCCTTCCTGCCCGGCGGCTTGGTGGATGTTTTTGAACTGGAAGCCGAAAATAAGGCCGTGGAGGAGCAGGGCGGCGAACCGGCCACCAGCAGGCCAGTCCTGTTGGGTATTACCAAGGCATCGCTGGCGACCGACAGTTTCCTGTCGGCGGCTTCCTTCCAAGAGACCACCAGGGTACTGACGGAAGCCTCCATCAAGGGCAAGCAGGATCCCTTGCTGGGCTTGAAGGAGAACGTCATCATCGGGAAACTTGTGCCGGCAGGCACCGGAATGTCGCGTTACCGCAATGTTAAGATACGCCGGGCCGATGAACCGGTGCAAATGGAAGAACCGGTCGCTGAAGAACTTGATGAAGTATTGGATGTGCCGGTGCAGGAAACGGCTCCGGTCTGATAGAAAAAAGACCCGTACCATATGGTACGGGTCTTTTTTCAGCTAAACTGGGAAATGAGACGGAGGAATTCAGAATAGGGAGGCCGAAGTAAATTAGAGGATTACTGCCCTGTTTTCGTCCGGGTCCAATTAAAAAGGTTAGGAGGAAACAATCTATGCTGATTTTGCATCAAAGAAAGCGGCTAAGTCAATTGTTGACTTTACTTATGGTTGTGGCGATCTCTGTAGGACTGCTTGCCGGTTGTGGCGGAGGTGGTAGTGGCAGCGGTGGTAATGGTGACAATGGTGGTAGTGGCGATCAGGTGTGGACTCCACCCTATGCTTTGCCGATTGCCGGGGATAACGAAACAATGATGCAGACCTTTTATTGGGAGATGAAATCCAACGGCGATCACTGGACTACTTTGAAGAACAAAGCGGATTTCTTGGCGAGGATCGGGATTACTTCGTTGTGGATACCGCCGGCCAGTAAGGCTTGGGGTGGCATTGGAGGTTCATCAACCTCCTCGGTGGGCTATGGTGTCTATGACCTTTGGGATCTGGGCCAATACAATCAGATGGGGACGGTGCGCACAAAGTACGGGACGAAGGACCAACTGATTGCGGCTGTAAAAGAACTACATAATAAGGGGATCAAGGTTTATTTTGATGCCGTGTTGAACCACCGGACAGGCGCCGATGAGTGGGAATATGTACAGAGCGGCGGGAAGACCATTGGTGCATGGACTAAGTTCACCTTCCCTGGTAGAACCAGCAATCCCGATGGCACAACGAAGGTTATCTGGGACAAAAATTTCTTTAATGCTGTAGACTATGATCAGTTAACTAGCAGTAATGGTATATTTTTATTTGATAATAAATCGTGGGACACTACTTTAGATGACGACTATATTATGGGTGCAGATGTCGACTACAATGATAATGACCGGGCCAAGAATGATGTGACCAATTGGGGCAGATGGATCTTGACGGACATCGGCAACGGTGTCGGTTTTGACGGTTTTCGGCTGGATGCGGCGAAACATATTGACATGGACTTTACTAGTTACTGGATAAGCCAGATGATTTCGGCAAAACCAGACGCATTTTTCGTTGCAGAAATATTGGATGGTAGTATTACCAAGATCCGTAAATATTTGAATAAAGTCAACCAGTCTCAACTGCATGTTTTTGATTTTCCCCTATATTACGCATTTAAAGAAAGGTTTTCATCGACGAATATTGGGGATACTTTAGATTCTACGAAAGTAGGGACTGCTGAAGGGCTTGTCAATGATGCAACCTACGGTGACCGGGCGGTTATGTTTGCCGATAACCATGACACTAACCGTGATGGGCAGGATCCCGGGATGGTCAATTATAAATATCAAGCCTACACCTATATGTTAATGCGGGACAAGGGTATCCCCTGTGTGTTTTGGAAGGATTTCTACACCTTTGGGATGGGCGACAAACTCCAAAGGTTGCTGGTGGCTAGAAAACACTTTGCCTATGGCCCTGGTATCGAAGTAGAGGAAAATGAAAAGAATAATGTTTATATCTATATCCGCGACGGTTCCGAAACCGATACGGAAGGCGACGGGCTGGTGATGCTGATTGCCAAAGCGGGATCGGGCATCTATGAACAAGAAATAGATTCGAAACAGCCTAATACGACTTTTTATGATATCACCGGGAATATTACCGAGGAAGTCACCACCGACAGCAAGGGTAAAGGGGTCTTTAAGGTGAAAAGAAGCGAAGCCGAAGGTTGGTCGGTGTGGGTGCCCAAACTTTAAACCGGAAACTGTCATTCAAGATGGTTTGAACAGGAGGGCCGGCATATACGCCGGTCTTCCTTAATTTTTTTAAAATAACCTACGATTTGGGGAAACTATCTGTAAGGCCAGAAGATCTTAATTAAAATGTCCTTGACACTAAAAAACCGGAATGTTAAAATATAAAAGTCTGAATGCCGGAAACATAATGTTTTCCGGTGGTTCCGCGAACTGAGGGGAATATCCAGATGGTCCAAGCGATCCTCAATGCCAAGGAAAAAGTGGTAGGTCTCAAGCAAACCGTGCGTGCGCTTGAAGCCGGACGTGCGAAGAAGGTGTTCTACGCTGCTGATACGGAGGAACATATTGTTAAGCGCCTTGCTTCCCTCTGTAAAGAGAAGGGCGTGTCCTTCCAAGCAGTAGAGGTTTGCCAGAAGGAACTGGGTAGGGTCTGTCAGATCGACGTGGGAGCCGCAATTGTTGCCATTGTTGAAGATTAGGAAGGAGGTGTGGATAGGATGCCTACCATTAATCAACTCGTGAAAAAGGGTCGGAAGAAGATCACCTCCAAGAGTGATGCTCCGGCTCTGGGCTGGTCCTACAACACCAACAACGAAGAGATGTTTCAGGCGAAAAAGGGAAGCCCGCAAAAACGGGGTGTCTGTACCCGTGTTTCTACGGTTACACCGAAGAAACCCAACTCCGCCCTGCGGAAGGTGGCCCGTGTTCGTTTGACCAACCGGATGGAAGTTACTGCCTATATTCCAGGCGAAGGCCACAACCTCCAAGAACACTCCGTTGTTTTGATTCGCGGTGGCCGTGTGAAGGATCTGCCTGGTGTGCGTTATCATATTATTCGCGGTACCTTAGACACCGCAGGCGTTCAAAATCGCCGTCAGGGTCGTTCCAAGTATGGGGCGAAACGTCCGAAGGCCGCGGCGGCCAAGAAGTAAGGGGGGATAAATCTTGCCACGTCGTGGTAATGTTCCGAAGCGTGAAATCTTGCCTGATCCGATTTACCAAAGCAAACAAGTCACCCAGTTCATCAACAAGGTTATGTACGACGGTAAACGGGGTGTATCCGAATCAGCCTTTTACGGCGCGATGGAGATAATTGCCGAAAAAACCGGGAAAGATCCCATGGAAACCTTCCAACAGGCTTTGAAGAATGTCATGCCTGTCCTGGAGGTTAAACCGCGCCGGGTTGGCGGTGCCACTTATCAGGTGCCGGTGGAAGTTCGTCCCGACCGGCGGGTTTCCTTGGCGATGCGCTGGATCATTGGCAACGCCAGAAACCGTGGAGAACGGACTATTCAAGAGAAATTAGCAGGTGAATTAATGGACGCGGCCCAAGGTGTCGGCGCGTCGATTAAGAAGAAAGACGATACCCACAAGATGGCAGAAGCCAACAAGGCATTCGCCCATTATCGGTGGTAAGCCTTAATCCGACGAACTGTGGAGGTAACAATTCTTGGCTAGGGCTTTTACATTAGAAAAGATAAGAAATATAGGAATTATGGCGCATATTGACGCCGGGAAAACTACAACCACCGAACGCATTCTTTTCTACACCGGAAAGGTGCACCGGTTGGGTGAGACGCATGACGGCGCGGCGACCATGGACTGGATGGTCCAGGAACAGGCGCGGGGTATTACCATTACCTCCGCGGCTACAACCTGTCAATGGCGGGGCCATCAAATAAACATCATCGACACACCCGGCCACGTGGATTTTACCGTTGAGGTTGAACGTTCTCTCCGGGTGTTGGACGGCGCCGTAGCAGTATTCTGTTCCGTCGGCGGGGTTGAACCCCAGTCCGAAACCGTGTGGCGCCAGGCCGACAAGTATGGCGTTCCCCGGATTGCCTTTATTAATAAGATGGACCGGGTGGGTGCCGACTTCTTCCGCGGCGTCAACATGATTCGGGAGCGGCTCGGGGCCAATCCGGTGCCGATCCAGCTTCCCATAGGAGCTGAGGAGCACTTCAAAGGGATCATTGACTTGGTGACCATGAAGGCCATCGTTTATACGGATGACCTTGGGACCCACAGTGAGGCCGCAGATGTTCCGGCGGATATGGCGGACCTGGTCGCCGAGTACCGGGAGAAGCTCCTGGAGTCTTTGGCGGATTTCGATGAAGAACTGATGACCAAGTACCTAGAGGGAGAAGAAATTCCGGAAGAAGAGATCAAAAAGGCCATCCGCCTTGGCACGCTTTCTGCGCAGATTACCCCGGTTCTTTGTGGCTCTGCTTTTAAGAACAAGGGGATCCAACCGATGCTGGATGCAGTGGTCGACTATCTGCCTTCGCCGTTGGATGTTGAGGCTGCTAAAGGTGTTGATCCCAGCACCGGTGCGGAGGTGGAACGAAAATCCTCCGACGACGAACCCTTTGCTGCATTGGCCTTTAAGATTATGGCTGACCCCTATGTGGGTAAACTTGCTTTCTTCCGTGTCTATTCCGGTGTGTTAAAGACCGGGTCCTACGTTTTAAACTCCACTAAAGGAAAACAGGAGCGGGTTGGCCGGCTTCTGCGGATGCATGCCAATCATCGGGAAGAAGTTGAGGAGGTACGTGCGGGCGATATTGCCGCTGCAGTAGGTTGGAAAGATACCACCACCGGCGACACCCTCTGTGACGATAAAGCCCAAGTTGTCCTCGAATCCATGGAATTCCCGGATCCCGTGATCAATATCGCCATCGAACCAAAGACCAAGGCGGACCAGGACAAACTGGGCCTTGCGTTACAACGGTTGGCGGAAGAGGATCCCACCTTCCGCGTCTGGACAGATCAAGAGACTGGCCAGACCATTATTGCCGGCATGGGCGAACTCCATTTGGAGATTATCGTTGACCGGTTGCTGCGGGAGTTCAAAGTAGAGGCGAATGTTGGTAAACCCCAGGTTGCCTACAGGGAGACCATTCGCCAGGCTGTTAAGGTGGAAGGAAAGTTTGTCCGCCAATCCGGTGGACGCGGTCAATACGGCCATGTCTGGCTTGAACTTGAGCCGTTGGAACCTGGCGCAGGCTTTCAATTTGAGAGCAAGATTGTGGGCGGTGTGGTCCCCCGGGAGTATGTGCCGGCTGTTGAGGCTGGTGTCAAGGAAGCCATGCAATCGGGTGTACTGGCCGGCTTCCCGGTGGTTGATGTCAAGGCAACATTGGTTGACGGTTCGTACCATGAGGTTGACTCATCGGAGATGGCCTTTAAAGTTGCCGCTTCGATGGCCTTTAAAGATGGTTGCAAGAAAGCGAACCCCGTTATCCTCGAACCCATCATGAAAGTGGAGATTGTCACACCGGAAGAGTATATGGGTGATATCATGGGTGACTTCAACTCCCGGCGCGGCCGGATTGAAGGGATGGAGTTACGCGCGGGCGCTCAGGTAGTCACCGGGTATGTTCCCTTAGGCGAGATGTTTGGTTATGCTACTGCCCTTCGTTCCATGTCGCAGGGCCGGGCCACTTATACCATGCATATCTCCCATTATGATGAGGTTCCGAAGAGTATTGCGGAAGCCATCATTGAGAAGGGTTAAAAGGGTTATAAGAGTTATCAGCTGACCACTAGCTGACTTATAAATTTTCAATAATATAAATGGATTCCAAAGGAGGAAGAAAAAATGGCCAAACAAAAGTTTGAACGCACGAAGCCCCACGTCAACATCGGGACGATTGGGCACGTGGACCATGGGAAGACCACGACCACCGCAGCGATCACCCTGGTGCTG
>Ga0116169_1000132_pt1 | contig 84488 bp, 64 predicted proteins | sample AD_UKC130_MetaG_FD_89796 | JGI IMG/M metagenome (GOLD analysis project Ga0116169, IMG submission 89796) | Active sludge microbial communities of municipal wastewater-treating anaerobic digesters from Canada - AD_UKC130_MetaG | ecosystem: Engineered > Bioreactor > Anaerobic > Digestate | place...
CGACGCTCTATCAGCTCTGTCACGACCCGACGCCGGCCGTCCGCAGCGCCGCCGTTGCCGCCATGGGTCCGCTGGAGACCGCCGTCTCGCGACGGCTGCTTCGCGGGGCGCTGGACGACGTCGATACCCGCGTGCAGGCCAATGCGGTGGAGGCGATTGCCGCGACGGGCAACGAGTCGATGGTGGACGATCTGCTGTCCAAACTGTCATCGCCTGACAATCGCGTGCAAGCCAATGCCGTCAAGGCCTTGCTCAAGCTGGGCGTGCGCGAGGCTGCCGAAACGCTCTTGCGGATGCTTCGTCACGAGAACCGCATGCACCGAATCTCCGCGTTGTGGCTGGTCGAACGCATGGGTCTGTTCACGCTGGCCTCGCGGGTGACCGCCATGGCAGGCGAAGACCCCGATCCGCTCGTGCGGCGACGAGCTTCCGTGCTCACGCAAGAGCTGCCCGCGACGGCCGGTGCTCGGACGGTGGAATCGGCGACGCGCGACAAACGGGAGGTGACCGTCTGATGCTGACCGGTATGTTGGCCATCAGCAACAACCGCTTCGAACGACTGCGCTACATGCAGGATCGCTTCAACGAGAGCGATCCGCAGGCGTATGTGCAGATCCTCATCGCATTCGTGGCTATTCTGGCCATCTTCGCCATCATCCGGTTCTTGAATTACTGCCAGACACGAGAACGGCATGCCAGCTCTCAGGCCATGTCGTTCTACCTGCGGGTTCAGTCGCAGATGGGTTTGCCTCTCCTGGACCGCTGGCTGTTGTGGCGACTGGCCCGCGCTTCCGGCGGAATCAACCCCACCGCGCTGCTGATATCCCCCGTCCTGTTCGACCGCGCAGTCGAGCGTTATCTGGGGCCCGCTGGACTCGTCGCCCACACACGGCTTGCTGCCATCCGCAGACGGCTGTTCGGCCAAGCCGCCCCCCTGCCCATCGCCCCCGTCGACGAACCGTAGGGCGAACGCTGTTTGTCCGCAGATTTCGCAGATGGCCGCAGGTTTTCAGATGAGGCGGGCGTCATCGACGCCAATCACTTCACTTCTTGTCGCTCAGTGCGCGGCTGAAAGCACGGACGGATTTGAGCAGAGGTCTACTCGGACATCTACGCCCGAACGGCGGCGGGAGCCGACGCAGCACGCTGGAGCGTGTAGTTGAACAAACGATCGACGGCGGCCTCGGCGCTGCGGACGCAGTCGGGCACGCCCACGCCGCCGAAGGCGTTGCCGGCGACGGCCAAGCCCGGCCAGCGTGCGACCTTGCTTTCCAGGTTGCGGACGTAATCGAGATGGCCAACCGGGTACTGCGGCATGGACGCCGGCCAACGATGTGTTTCGACCAGTCGCGGCTCGCCCCGCAGGCCGATGAGGTCGCGGAAATCCTGGAGCACGGCCTGGCGCAGCTGATCATCATCCAGGTCGTACACATGCGGCTGCATGGCCCCGCCCAGGAACGCCCGAACCAGGAGCGTACCTTCGGGTGCCCGGCCGGGGAACTTGATGCTGCTGAACGTGGCGGCGATCAGCGTGCGGCCCTCGACCACCGGAACCACGAAGCCGAAGCCGTCGGGAATATTGGATACCGCCGACGCGTCGAAGGCCATGGTCATGGTGGCGGACGAGGCGTAACGGATGCCGGCCAGATCGTCGGCGACGGCGGGATCGAGCTCGCGAATGATCCGAGCCGACACATGCGCCGGACATGCCATGATAACGGCATCAGCGGATTCGGTCGATCCGTCCTCCAGGTGCACGCGCCACTTCGTGCCGTCGCGCGACACCCTTGACACCGGCGACGACGTCCGGATGGCGCCTTCGGGCAGCCGCTCGGCCAGGGCCTCGATGAGCGTGGTCATCCCCCGGCGGAACGACATGAACATGCTGTAGCGAGCACCGCTGTCGCCGCGTTCGGCGGCCGAGGCGGCCTTGCGCCCCTTGATCATGCCCCAGATGATGCTGCGATACTTGGCTTCCATCTCGAGGAAGCGAGGCATGGTCGTGCGAAGACTCAGGTACTGCGGATCGGCGGTGTAGATGCCGCCCACGAGCGGCTGGGCGACGCGGTCGAGCGACTCGCGTCCGAACCGCCGCAGCACGAACGAAGCGAGGCTCTCGTCGCCGTTTTCGCCGTGGTGCTTGCGGGGCAGGATCAGATCCAGGCCCATGCGGAGCTTGCCCGGCCAGGAGAACAGGCGGCTGGTCACGAACGGCCAGATCCGCGAGGGCGCCAGCAGCAGGAAGCCTTCGGGGATCGCGTGCATCTGGCCGTCGCGGACCACGAACGTGCGGCGGCAGGCCGGGTTGGTGGGGATGAGTTCGCCGTCGATGCCGATGCGCTTGCACAGCGCCAGCGCCCAGGGCTTCTGCGTGATGAACGAGTCGGGCCCGCCCTCGATGAGACAGCCGTCGCGGATCGTGGTCACGATAGTGCCGCCCAGCCGCGGCGCGGCTTCGAGCAACAGCACGTCGGCAGCCCGGCCCGTCTTGCCGGCGATCTCCACGACCCGGTGAGCGGCGGCCAGGCCGGTGACGCCTCCGCCGATGACGATGACCCGCTTGGGGTAACTGACCGACTCTTCAGACATCCATGCTCCCGTTCACAAACGAAGGCGAAGCCACGAACACTTTCAAAGCCCCCGGCGCAGGGGACCGGTTCGCCTCGGCAGACCGCCGTGTAATCCTGACATGATAAGGATTCTGTACTTCACCGTACAGGCGAACTGCCTGCGTCGAGAAGATCATCAGGCGGAAGCAGCGAGGACTCATTCTGGCCATGCGTTGAGAAGCCGGCGAATGAGCACGAGCTGGCCGATGTGGTAGGCGTTATGGTCGGCCAGGAGCATGGCTTCGCGAGCGACGGTCTGGCCGGTGCCGTGCGGGAGCGGATCGAGCAGGTCGGTCTTCGGGTCCGCCACCAGTCGCCGCATTCTCTCGAGATCGGCACGAAATGCGCGGACGGCGGCGGTCCAGGCTTTCGCGTCGGGCGGGCTGTCGCCCTCCGGCCAGTAGCCCTCAGGCCACGATGGCGAAACGTACTCGGGATTCACGGTGAACTCGACGATGTCATGCTGAGAGATGCGCAGGTGTTCGAGGATGCGCCAGGGCGTGTGGGGTAGGCCGGGTGGCTTGGCGCCTCGCAGCCGCGCCGGCAGCCCGGCCACAGCAGCGTCGAAGTCCGTGTGCGCCGCCCCCTCGCCGAGCAGTTCCAGCAGATGTTCGCGAAGGAGCTGGACCGAGCGATCGTTCATGGCGTGAGCCATCCTGTTACTCCGGACAGGCCGTCGGTGTTCAGCGGGTAGCCTTCGTAAAAAGGTTAGCCCCGCGCATGAGCCGCGGCGATCCTCTGTCGCGGGTTCCCCTGCCTGGGGGGCGGGCGTCTCGCCCGCCTCATGGATGGAATTACTGTTCATCGGCGGGTGCGGCGGTCTCGGGAGGCAGACGTGCGTATTTGTCCTGTGCACTGCACGTGTTTTGTGGTGCACGCTTCCAGCGTGCACAATGCAGGCAAGATGCCTGCACCACAATACCATCGCACGTACGCCAAAACGTACAACACGTGAGCCGCCGAAAACGAGCAGAGAATTGGTGCCCATTAACAGAAACGAGCCGGTGAATGCCGGCTCAAGTCTCAGGACTCAGGTCTCAAGCCTTCCTCACCACCCGTCGTGCCACATAGTGGTCACAAACAGTGAGCGGTGGTGTCGGCGCTAGCGTGCGGGTCGAGCGGATTGTTCGTGCACGAAGTCGATCAGCGCCAACACATGATCGACGGGCGTGTTGGGCAGGATGCCGTGGCCCAGGTTGAAAATGTGGCCGGGGCGTCCGGCGGCCTGGTCGAGAATGATCTTGGCACGGCGCTGAATCTCGCCGGGTGTGGCGAACAACGCGACGGGGTCGAGGTTGCCCTGCACGCCGACGTCGTGACCGACGATGTCCCAGCCGCGATCGAGCTCGATGCGCCAATCGAGACCGATGACGTTCCCGCCGGCCTCGCGCATGGCAGCCAACAGGTGGGCGGAGTCCGCTCCGAAATGAATCACCGGTGTGCCCGGCGTGATCGACGCGATTAACTTGCGCGAGTGCGGCAAGACGAACTCGCGATAGTCGGCTTCGCTCAGGCAGCCAACCCAGCTGTCGAACAACTGGACGACCTGCGCGCCGGCGGCGATTTGGGCGTTGAGATAGCCGGCCGTCGCGGTCACGATCTTGTCGAGCAGCGCGTGCCACGCTCCGGCGTTGCGGTACATGAGCGACTTGCTCTCGACGAAGTTGCGGCTACCTCCACCCTCGATCAGGTAGCTGGCCACGGTAAACGGCGCGCCGGCAAAGCCGATGAGCGGCACGTCGGGCCGGAGCGCTCGCCGGGTCAGACGGATCGCGTCGTACACGAAGCTCAAAGCCTCGGCCTGGACGTCATGGAGAGCATCGACGTCGGCCCCGCTGCGCACGGGCCGGGCGATCGACGGCCCTTCCCCCTTGTTGAACGCGAGCCCCACACCCATGGGCTCGACGATCAGGAGAATGTCGGCAAAGATGATGGCCGCATCCACGTCCAGTTGATCGACGGCCATGAGCGTCACTTCGGCGGCCAGCTCCGGCGTCTTGCAGAGTTCCAGGAACGAGACTTTCGCCCGCAATTCGCGGTACTCGCGTTGGTAACGCCCGGCCTGACGCATGAGCCAAATCGGCGTATAGGGCACGGGCTCACATCGACAGGCCCGCATGAACGGCGAGTCGTGTAGAGCGGAAGCAAGCCCCGCGCTCGCCGGCTTGATAGACGCCGGCTCCGCCGTGCCGCCCCACACCAGATCGATGCGGCGAGCGGTCGTGACGTCCACGCCCACGGCGTGAGATGCCCGCTTGCGAGCGAGCAGCTTGTGGGCCGAGCGGGCCAGTCCGCGTATGAGATTGCCCATGTGTACGCCGTCGGGTTCGAAGTCCACGCCCAGACCGACATCGCGAAGGGCTTCACTACAGGTCGGACCGACGGAACCGATGAGCGTCCGCCGGATCGCATCGCGGAACGGCTGCTCGAGGCCAATGTCGGCGGCGACCTTTAGGACGTGTCGCACTTGTTGGGCACTGGTGAACACGAGCACATCAATCTGGCCATCCACCACGGCCTGGATGCCTCGCCGCAAGGGCTCGAGGTCCTCGGGCAGCGCCCAGCTGTAGACCGACACGCCCACCACCTCTGCCCCGCGTTCTCGCAGCCCCTGGTGGAGCCGCTCGTTGGTCTCGCCGTACTCCTGCACCGCCACACGCAACCCCGCGAGCGGTTGCCCCGCTGTGACCGACTCGCCGCGTGGGCGCAACTCGGCCGCGCGCCGGTCCAATGTGGCCAGGATGTCGCGCCAGGTGTTAGGCTCGGGCACCTCGAAGTTCGGAGCCAGCCGCCACTCTCGCATGGCCGCCACCGATTTGGGCCCGCGAGCGACGGTGATGATGCGAGCCAGGGCGTCCACGATCTGCTGCCGCGGGTACTTCTTCTCCATCAGGCCCATGAGGGCACGAGCCCCCACGCCGGTGGTGAAGATCACAAGGTCGAACTTTCCGGCGATCAGGTCGTCGGCGAATGCCTCGGCCCCGGGACTGTGCGGCACGGGCAACTCGCGCATGGACGGAGCGGACAATGCCTGCCCGCCGAGCCGCTCGATCAGCTTTCGCATCTCGTCGGAGAGGCGACTTTCGAATGAGAGAACACGCAAATTCTGGAAGCTGGCTGCCATGCGTCCATTATAGTGGTTTCAGGAGCACTCACCACAGAGCGAGGCAGAGCTGTGAGCCATGGGCTACGAGCCAGACGCCCGGGTGACAGCTCAGAGCTGAGAGCTGATAGCTGACAGCTACCACTCAGAACAGGTTGACCACGAAGCGGATGATGGAATAGGTCAGCGCGGAAGCCGCCGCCGCCGCGGGCAGCGTCAGGAGCCAGGCCGTAGCGATGTCGGCGCCCACGCTCCAGCGGACGTTGGACATTCGGCGGGTCATGCCCACGCCGAAAATCGCGCCAGTGATCGTGTGCGTCGTACTGACCGGGATGCCCAGCATGGACAGGAACAGAATGGTCACCCCACCGCCGGTCTCAGCGGCAAAGCCGTCAAACGGCTGCAGCTTGGTGACACGGTGGCCGAGCGTCTTGATGACCTTCGTGCCGCCAGCGTAGGTCCCCAGAGCAATGGCGGCCTGACAGCTGAGAATAATCCACCACGCCAGCGGACCGTCGGGCGTGCCGTCGCGGGTCGCGTAATGCTGCAGGCTGGGCACGCTCAGCAGCAAAGCCAGAATGATGCCCATGGTTTTCTGGGCGTCGTTCAAACCGTGGCTCAGGCTGTAGATGGCGGCCGAGACCAATTGCAGCACACGAAAGACCTTGTCCACCTTCCGCGGCATCTGCTTCCAGCAGATCCAGGTCAGTGCGACCATGAGGATGCCCGCCAGCAGCATGCCGATGAGCGGGGACAGCACGATGAACACCACGACCGTTTCAAGCTTGCCCCAGGCCAGTGCGCCGAAACCGCCCTTGACGACGGCCGCTCCGGCCAGTGCCCCGATCAGGGCGTGCGACACGCTGATGGGCAGCCCCTGGTGCGTGCAGAACAGCGTCCAGCCGATGGCGGCCAGGAGCGTGGCCAGTATGAGGTGCGGATCGATGATATGGCCGACGACCAGTCCCTTGCCGACGGTGGCGGCCACGTGCGTTTCGAAAAGGAACGCGGCCATGAAGTTAAAGAAGGCGGCCCACAAGACCGCGAGTCTCAGCGGCAGCACGCGGGTGGCCACGACGGTGGCGATCGAATTCGCCGCGTCGTTCATGCCGTTGCTGAAATCGAACAGCAAGGCAATGGCCACGATGATGATGATGTAGACGGTGAGTGCGGTCATGAAAGACTAAGTCAGGAGTTCTTGAGGATGATGGCGTCGATGGTGTTGGCGACGTCTTCGCACCGGTCGATGGCCCGCTCCGTCAAATCGTAGATTTCCTTCCACTTCATGGCCTCGATGGCGTTCGTCGAGGTGGCATACAGTTCGGCGGCCGCCGCGTGATTGACGTCGTCGCCCGCGTTCTCCATGGCGTGGATCTCGATCAGGTGCATGCGCAGTCCCGCGGGCCGCTTGTTATAGTGGCGAAGCTCGCCAACGGCGGCGGCCACGCACTGCGTGGCCCGCGACAGGATGTCCACCAGCTTGATGAGTGAGCTGGTCGGGGCCTGGATCTGGTACAGGACCAGGCGTTTGGAAGCCGCATCGACCTCGTCGATCACGTCGTCCATCAGCTTCATGAGGGAGTAGATGTCCTCACGGTCGAACGGCGTGATAAAGGTCGTGTCGAGCTTCTGGAGCGTGCGGTGGGTTACCTCGTCGCCTTCGTGCTCGATCTGGCGGATGATGGCGATATATCGCTCGCGCTGCGGGTAATCCCGCAGGAGGTCCACGTAGGCCTGCGAGACGCGGACCAATAGGCCGGCGGCCTCTTCAAACAGGTCGAAAAACCGCCGGTCGCGGGGGATCAGGCTCAGCACGTCAACTGCTCCTGGCGTGGTCTTTTTGCGGCCCTGGCTGTCCTTCGCGACGGGAAACGTCGCCTCCCCTGGTACCGGGCCGTGCGGCCAGGAGAAACTGTTTTTTAAGCGACCCAGCTCGACGCGTCAAGAAACACCAAGCTGCCGTGCCGGCTGAGCATCGGCTCCGCCCGTACTATTGCCCGCTTTTCGGCGTCGCTAGGGGACACGATTGGAACTCCCACAGGGTTAGGCCCTCAGTGGCCTCGAGAATGTACAGGCGCACGTGGCGGGCGGTCACGGGGTCGAATTTCACTGGAGGCTCTCGTCGATGAGTTGGGGCGAGCCCAGATTGACCTCCAGCCAAGCCGAGTGCGTGTCGGCGACGAGAGCATAATTGAGAGGAGCCGCGCGTCACAACCGCCACAACGCCGATCCGCGACTGACTGGTCCGGTCTTGACCGGCTGATGCGAGCCGTCGACAATCCGCTCGGGCCGGTCGCGAGGCTGCGGTGCGGCTTCGATTGCCGGTCGCAGGTCCATTGTTGAAGGGAGAACACATGCGATCTGGGCTGTTCTGGACCGTCCTGGGCGGGTCAATGATGTTGTTGGGTTGCAGTTCGTCGGAGAGCGCGAACGTGCAGACGCGCGAAGTGCAGGTCGCCAAGCCGGCACGCGTGCTGCGTCATGTCGTGTTGTTCAAGTTCAAGGACGTCGCCTCGAGCGAGCAGATCCAACAGGTGGTCGATGCGTTTCGGGCCCTTCCGAGCAAGATCGATTTCATCCAGGACTTCGAATGGGGCACCAACGTCAGCCCGGAGCCGCATTCGCAGGGCCTGACGCACGCGTTCCTGCTGACGTTCAAGAACGAGGCCGACCGCGACGCCTACCTGCCGCATCCGGCGCACCAGGAATTCGGGCGGATGCTGGGGCCCATTCTCGACAAGGTGACGGTGGTGGACTACTGGGCCACCGAATGAGCCGCGATGGCACCAGCAAGCTGCCCCACGGCAGGCGGGTAATGCGAAGCTGACAGCGTACGGCTTCGCGAGGGACGGAACATGTCGAACGCACACCGGATGATGACCATCTGTCGGCTCATCGCGCTGTTATACTCGCTCATCGGCGCGCTCCCTGCCCTCGCTGCCGCGCGCCCGAATATCTTGTTCCTCATGGCCGATCAAATGCGCGGCGACTGCCTGGGCGCCGACGGAAACAAGGTCATCCGAACGCCCCACCTCGACCGGCTGGCCGCCGAGGGCGCGCGCTTCCGCTGCGCCTACTCGTCCATCCCCTCCTGCGTGCCGGCTCGCACGGCCATCGTCACGGGCCTGGCCCCCTGGCGGCACGGCATGCTGGCCATGCGAACCATGGCCCTGAAGTACGAACGCGAGATGCCCGCCCTGTTGGCGGATGCGGGCTATTACACCATGGGCATCGGCAAGATGCACTTTCACCCGCAACGGGCACTGCGCGGATTCCACCGCGTCCTCCTGGATGAGTCGGGCCGCATCGGCCATCCGGAATTCCGCAGCGACTACCGCGCGTGGTTCTGGTCGGTCGCCCCGACCCTCGATCCGGACGCCACGGGCATCGGCTGGAACGACTACCGCGGCGCGATTTACGCCCTGCCCGAAGAACTCCACCCGACGCGCTGGACGGCCAACGCCGCCGTCGCGTTCCTCAACGAGTACAAGGGCCAGGAGCCCTTCTTTCTGAAGGTTTCTTTCGCACGGCCGCACAGCCCGTACGATCCGCCCGAGCGGTTCATGCGGCTGTATGAGGACGCCGACGTGCCGCCGGCCGCGATCGGCGACTGGGCCGAACGTCACAACGTGACGCCCAAGCCGAACGACTTCACCATCTGGCGCGGCAACGTCGGGCCGGAGGTTGCTCGTCACTCGCGCCGGGCGTACTACGGCTCGGTCAGCTTCGTCGATGAACAGATCGGTCGCATCCTGCAGACGCTCGAGGCTCGCGGTTGGATGGACAACACGCTGATCCTGTTCACCTCCGACCACGGCGACATGCTGGGCGATCACTATCTGTGGCGCAAAACCTATGCCTACGAAGGCTCGGCCCGTGTGCCCATGCTCATCCGCTGGCCCCGCTCAGTGGATGCACCGCGCGGCCAGGTGCTGACGCAACCGGTGGAACTGCGAGACGTCCTGCCCACCTTCCTCGACGCGGCTGGTGTGCCGGTGGCCGAGGGCAATTTTGACGGACGCAGCATGCTCGAGCTGATCCGCGGACGCGCCGAGAATTGGCGGCGATGGATCGACCTCGAGCACGGGCAGCAATACCCGGATGCCGGCTGGTGGACCGCACTGACCGACGGGGAAGTCAAGTACATCTTCTACGGCTCGGACGGTCGCGAACAACTGTTCGACCTGAAGAACGACCCCAGCGAGTTGCACGACTTGAGCGCTGACGGTCGGTACGCAGCCACGCTGAGCACGTGGCGCGAACGCATGGTCGAGCACCTGTCCGAGCGAGGCGAGCCCTTCGTCAAGGACGGCCGCCTCGTCGGCCCGCGCCCCAACGTGACCTACAGCCCACATTTTCCGAAGTAGTCAGTTGTCAGTGGCCAGTGGCCACTGGCGAGCGGCGATTGCCAGCTTCGGGGGGGCGAACATCTTGCCCGCCTTGTACAGTGACTGATATAGTGCACATGCCAGCACCTGCGTCCGCAGGACACCGCACGAAATAGCGTCGCCGCGTTGGCTCAGCATCCGGCACATATCGAAGCTCTCTCCTGGCCCGAAATAGGCGGGCGGGACGCCCGCCCCCCGGGATGGGACTACTGCCAACGAACTACTCTCGACACCCTTCGACGGGCGGCTCTCCCGGACCGGCGGCACACGCGATGAAAATCTCCACGTCGGCCTGATCGACGTCGAGGTCGCCGTCCAGACGGGCCTCGAGGCAGGCCGGATCGACGACGGCTTGCCCACCGCTCAAGCAGATCTGGAAGGCTCCGAAGTCCTCCATGTCCACGTCGTGGTCGTGGTCCATGTCGCCGACCAGCGGAGGAGGCAGCGGCCCGACGCCCCAAATCTCGATGTCGTCGATATTCCAGCCGCAGTACTGCCAGTTCGCATCGGTCGTGCCCATGGTCCACCGCAGATAGACGGTCGGCCGGTTGTCAGCCACCGCCGAGATGTCAAATTCCTGCGGCACCCAGGCGTTATCCGCGACTTCACTGGTGGCCTGCCACAGCGTCGTGAACGACGAGCCGTTGTTGCTCACCCTCACGTAAGCGTTATCAAAACCGTTCCCTTCAACCCCAAGCCAGCGATAAAACCGCAACCGCGTCTGCGTGATGCCCGTGCAGTCGAGGGGCGTGCTGGTCAGATGCCGTTCGGGAAGATTGCTGGTGTAATCGCCCGCGAGGTTGTATCCGAAAACGTTTTGGCCGGTGAATCCCGAGACCGGATCGGGATAGCCGTGGCTGCCTCCGCCGCCCTGCGGCACACCGAAGGCCCAAGCCCCCTGCCGCGTCCAGCCCGGATCGCTGTCCAGGTCAAAGCGATAGATCAACTCAATTCCACCGACGCGCACGCTGGCGACGGCCGGAGCTGAATCGACACCGTCGTTGACCTTGAACTCGAAGCTTTCATCGTAGCGAGCGGCTGGGCGCGATACGTAGCGAACCACGTTGCCGCCGCCGGTGAGGGTATACGGCACCGTGGTGATCGGCAGTCCCGTGGCCGGATCCGCAAGCACGCCTTCCGCCGGCAACGAAACGATCGTCGTCGAAAGCGGCAACGCATAGGCCGAGACGCCGGGCAGCACGAACTCGGCGTAGGAATTGACCGCGACGTCCACCGACACCGATTGGGCCGTCGGAGGCGTGGCTCCCTGCGACTCGTAGATCCGCAACTCGGCTAGCTTCGACCAGTGAGCCTCCTCGCACGTGATGCGAACATAGCGAGCCGTGGTCGGCGCCCCCGCGTAGCGGACGGTGAAGGCGTCCAGATCAGGGTCGGCGGGATCCATGTCGCGACGATCAGACGAGGCCCGATTCCAACTGACCGACTCGCGAGCGAACAAGGTCTGCTCGCCGGTGAATGCGCTTGTGGTCGAGGCCTCGATGCGGAATTTCTGGAAGAAGTCGCCACCGTATCCGTTCTGGAAGAGATCGACCGCGGCGAACGTCCGGTTCGAACCCAGATCGACCTGGATCCAAGTGCCCACGGGAGAGTTGCCGCCGTCCCAACGTGTGTTGGGGTTGCCGTCCACCAGGTATGCCGCCCCGCTGCCGCTGCTCGCGGTCGCGGTGCGTCCCAGTGCGATGTTGTCGCCCAGGGCTACGGGTGCAATCTGCACGCGGACATCGCAGGTGGCTTCCGCTGTATGGCCTGACCAATACTTCTTGTTGAACTCGGTCACCCGCAGAAACGCGTAGTCCTTTTGACCCTGCGCCTTCACGCTGATGAGGAAGCTGCCGTTGGTGCCCACGACGTTGATGCGTCCCCATGGATTGGGCTTGAGCGTGTGGCCGGTGTACGTCGTGAACGGGCCGTTCTCGAGCGTGTTGATGTTCGGAAGCGTGACCACGCCGTCGGCGTCCGCCTGTCCTTCGAAGATCGGCTGCCATGGATAAGGAACGCCGGAGTTGTTGGTCTCCGAGGTCTGTCCGCCGGAACTCTGCCAAATCTTGAACTCGGCGAAGGGCAGCGGTGAGCCGGTCGCATCGACGGCGCGAAGCCGGGCCACGTCGGGCACGTCGTACAGCATTTCGCCGTAGAACCCCCGGCGATACCCGCAGTTGGAGTTGAGGGCGCCGCAGGTCCAGTCTTCCAGAAGGCCGGTCGGCTCGTACGACGGGTTGAACCGTGTGTCATCACCCGCCATCAGGCCCATGAATGACGGGTAGTATCCGCGCGTGATGTAGGTAGTGCCGCCGTCCTTGACTTTGACCCGCGACGGAGCCACCGGCGTGCCGGACTCCATGTTCATGCTGTACAGGTCGATCATCCCCATCTGGTGCGTGCATTCGTGCAGCCACGCCCATTCGAGGATCTTCGAAAACTTGTCCACGTAGGCCTGATCGGGGAGCATGCCCCACTCGCCGTCGATCAGGAAGTTCGTCTGGCCGCCGGGAATGTGGTTGCCGCCCTGAAGCGTTCCATCCGGAACGATCTGGATCTTCTGTACCCGGACCCGCTCGAGACAGCCGTCCTCGGCGAAGCCGGCAAACCGCGACATCTCCAGGTAGGTCTCGTTCCAGATCGATACGTACCAGTTCACCCAGTCCTCGAACGAGAATGTGCCGAGCTGATTGACCTGGGCGTTGAACATGTCGTACATCGACTGCTCGGCATAAATGCCCATGCAGGGCGCTTCGATAAACTGCGACAACGCGTTGTTGTTGCGGCTGTAGTCGGCGATCGCGTCGTCCGGGTCCACCTCGAACGTGACCCAGCGGTCGCGGTGATCGAGTGAGTTGCGATGGGAATCGGTACCGCCGAGGTAATCGTTGGCGTCCCAGACCCAGTTGAACGCGAAAGTCTTCTCCTCACCCGCGGCGATGCCCACCGGCTCCTGCCCGGTCGCCACGACCTGGCCATTGATCATCCAGCGGTAGTTGAACGGGCCCGACGCGCCGCTGAGTCCCTTGTTTCGCACGTGGGCGGTGAAAGTCACCACGTCGCCGTTGGCCGGCCACTTCGGCATGTCCGCGAAGCCGGGCGACTTCAACAGCCCGACCGACTCGTCGTGGAACGTCCTGTATTGATAGGCGCTCGGATTGTAGCGGTAATACTCGGGTGTCCGCGAGATATACGTCACATCCAGATCGCTGGTACGGGCGGGCGGCGTGATCGAGTTGTACGTCACGATGAGTTCGGGCCGCAGGCTCACCACCGGTGACTCGCTCGAGTGAGCGCGGTTCTCGCCCGAGGGCGTGCCATCGAACTCGATCACCCATCCGAAGTTGCGATGTTGCGCGGCATAGAAGATCGCCACGTCCTGGCCGAGCCCGTTGATCTGCCACGTTCCTGCCGAGGCGTTGTAGTTGGCGGACGTGGTCGTGACGACCGTGGGGGCGGAGGCCCGATCAACGCCCGCCATCGCCGCTCCCGGCGCCGCCCAGGTCAGCGCTTCGCCGGGCCGGGCACTGTAGAAGCGATGGTTCCAGGAGCAGGCCCAATGTTGCGGCTGCGGCACGGCCTCCATGCTCCCCTGCCGCCAGGGCTGCAGCAGCCGATAAACCCGCACGCTGTTGCCGAGAGACCACGCTCCCGCAACCGGATGCAGTCGCAGCGATGCGGAGGTGATCTGCTTGTGTGGACCGATCGCCCGGTGCAACTCGCGGAATTGGATCAGCACCTTCGTGCCCGCAGCGGCATCGAGCGTCAGCGTCGCCCGGCCGAAATTCGCATCCGGCTGCGCCGGGCTGATGGTTGCATCCTGCGTACCGTAGTAGTTGTAGCTTTCGTTCGGATAGGTGGTCGGATAAGGCGTGATGGACAAACCGTTCTGCAGCGTCCGTGTTTCGGCGCGCCCGGAAGCTGACACCCACAAAACCACCACGACTGCAATCAACGAACAAACGCTTCGCATACTTCCCCCTCGTGTGGGCAACGCCGGACGGTACAGCGTTCGGTGAATGAGTTGTGAGCTATGAACTGGACATATCGCTGACAGCGGGTCGCTGAGAGCTGCGGGGATACCGACGCCGCCCAGCGCATCAGCTTCCACTCGAGCGGCGTTGCGCGGATGGCGGCCTCGGGGGGCGGGAACTCCACCCGACTTGGCGGGCAAGATGCCCGCCCCCCGAGAGACCGTGACTCGTGGCTCGCGCCCGTTCATCGAACGGGGCTTGCAATCGACCTCAATCCATGCAGTTCGGATCGGCCGTCCCACCGATGGTGTAGCAACGCTGGAACCTGGCAAAGTCGTTCATATCCACCACGCCGTCGCGATCGAAGTCGGCCGCGATCTTGCCTTGCGGATCTGCCGGCGGACAGTCGGGAGGCAAGGCTTGCGGATCGTACGGGATGGCCGGCCCCGAAACGCACGCCTGGAAGATATTGAAGTCGTCGCGGTCCACATCGCCGTCTTCATCGAGATCGGCCGACGGCGGCGGCACCTCGAACGGTCCGTACACCCAGATCACGTCGGTGTACGGATCATCGGGGCTGCCACCTTGCTTGATGAAGACCTTGCCGTCGTGGAAGGCGATGCTGGTGCCGCTTCCGGTCGGTGCCGGCAGGTTGCCCTGGAGGAATCGACCCGATTCGATGTCATAGATGGCAAAGTGGCTGCTCGGCGGTCCCCAGCCTTCGTTGTTCGCCGGCGATCGGCCCGCGACGATAAACAATCCGCCCTCGGCGCCAATCTGCGAAATGCCCGCCCAGCCCGGCGGAACGGCACAGATCGCAGAACCGTACCCGATTTCCCACGGCAGCTGTGCCAAGTTCTCCGCCGTCGAGTTGGCATGATCCCAGTCGTCCCAGTTGGGCCCGAAGTAGTTGTTGCGAATCAGTGTGGTCGGATCCACCCTCCACAGCCGATCGCCTGTCCCGCGCGGTTCCGTGACCCAGTCGTTCTTGATGCCGTAGAGCAGACCGTCGCCCGGCCCGGCGGTCATCTGGGCCGCCCGGCTGAACCAGTTGGGGTCGGTTCCGAGAATGTTGCTGAACGCCGCACGCTGGCAGGTGACGGCATCGAGGTTGTCGAGGTCGGCAATGGTGATGTAGCCGCCCTGGTTGACCGCCGCGGCATGAGTGTTGCCGTACACCGTGCCGCCAATCACGACATAGCCCGTGTTGCCGAACAGCCGGCTGCCGCGGTGCGTCCACGTGCCAGTTTCGATGTCGTAGGTGGTCAGCACGTCGGCTTCACCGTCGTGACGCCGGGTGATCAGCATCCCCTGACCGTAAGCCAGCGCTCCGTTATCGCCCGAGTTGCCGCCCGGCGCGCTAGGCAGCGGGGTCCAGGTTACCCCGCCGTCTTCGGTGGCGTACAGATCGCCATAGCTGTTGCGATAGTAGTAGAGCCTGGTCCCGTCCGAGGCCAGCGAGGTTCCAAACGCGCCCTCGATCGGCGCCTGGCGGGTCTTGATGGTCAGGACCGACAATGGATCGTTGACCTGCACACTCCAACTCACCGTGCCGGACCCGCCGGGGTTGATCGCCTCTACCGTGATTTCGAACGTCTGCCCGACGTCGGCCGGGCTCGGCGTCCAGCCGTAAACACGACCGGTGTTGCTGACCTTCAGCCCCTCCGGACCGGCCACCTTGGCCCACCGGCCCGCGGGGTCGCCGCCGGCCACCTCCAACTGAACCACGTACTCGGTGTACACGCCCACGGTGTCCAGAGCAGGCATTGCCGCCACTACCGGGGCAACGAAAGGCCGCATCGCCAGGGCGTAGAGCGTGCCATGCGTACCTTCCTGACCGTCAATGAAGTAGATCGTGCCGTCTGGACCGACGGTCAGATCACGGAAGTTGTAGGCCCCGTTCTGGGGAGCGGGATCGTCAGGACTGAACCACTCCTGCAAGCGGCCGCCGCCTTGGGCGTCCTGAATGTAGATGCGCCGCTTGGTGGGCGGATCGCTGGCGGCCGACGTGCCCGACACGAAGATCGCTTCACCCGCATCGGTCACCAGGGCGGCCAGAGGCTGCGATTCGCCCAGGCTGTCCGGACCGTCGTAGTACCAGTCAACCTGGCTCGCCGGCAGGTTCTCCCCGCCCAGGTCGCCCGGGTCGCTGATGGACCGGACATCGCCGCCGAAGCCGGCGAAGATGAAACCGGATCCGTCGGGCTTCAGCGTGTGCGTACCGTAAAACCCGCCGTTAAACGACGAGCCGAGCTCGCTGTTGCGCGCCACCCACTTCTTCGTCCCGGTCACCGGATCGTACGCTTCGACCGTCGAGCCGTAGTCGCCCCAGTGCATGCTGTACAGCACGTTCAGCGTGGGGTTGTACATGATGTACGAGACCGCCGTACGAATCGGCGAGTTCGTCCACTGGAGCGTGGCGGCCGTGGTCGATACCCGCACACAGTTGATCTTGGCGTCGGACACATCCGCCCCCGACAGACGGTCGTGATTCCAGTACAAGCCGTGCTCGCCCGGGCCGAACACGTCGGGGACCAGCGTGGTGTTGCGCCAGGTCACGTCGCCGCTCGTCGCTATCGGCGTCGCGTGGAGGATGGCGCCATCGCTGGCGCGGATGGCGAACACGTAGCTCACGCCGAGATCCGCGTCCCGCGTGGTAACACCGTAAATCGTTCCATTGTGCAGGGCCATGTTCAAGGCCACCGGCTTGGGCAACGGATCCGATTCCCAGATTACCGCCCCCGTGCTCTTGTTCAACGCGTAGACGGTGGGGAAATCGTTGTTGTACCGGGCCGAGTACACGGCGTCGGAACCCACAATGGGCGTCAAATCGGAAGCGATGCTGTCGGTCAGCGGGCTTGCCCAGAGAAAACTGCCGTCCGTCTTGCTGATCTTGATGACGCCGGAATTGGCGACCTCCGTGCTGTAGTAGCCGGTGAAATAAAGGTCACCGTTCTCATCGAAAACGAAATTGACGAACGTGGAACGTCGGGTGTTATACGTCGTCCCGATGTCTTTCTTCCATTTCACGGGCGCGTCCTGGTCGATGGCCAGGACCGGGGCCTGGTACACGTACGTGCGAAAATTGTTGCCGCCCGTGATGCCGAACCCAGGCAATGGGTTGTCCTGGGCGTGGAGCAGCGAGCCTGCGAAAAGACAGAGGACCGCCGTCCAGCGCAGCGCGCGCGTTCGCATGAGAACCTCCTCCTGACGTGATACCCGGATCGACATTGCGTCGAGTCCGCCCCTTGGGGAAGCGCGTAGACTCTCGAGACGCACAATTGCACGGACTTTCGGGGATCTTGGGCGGTTCAAACAGGAAGTGGTCTGTCGAAGATCGCCTCCTTACCCCCGAGCGATGGCATGCTACCGCCGCCCGCGGGCCCGGTCAACAAAAATGTTCGCCACGAAGCCGTCCGGACACCGCAGGATCATCCCTGCCTGCTCGCAGAGCGGTGAACGGAGTTCCAGTGCCCTTGGAGACTGGCGGATACGAATTCACGCAGGGGGTAGAGCACGGATTCGGTGAGCTGGCCCTTGCGAACATCGATCTGTGGATCGTGCGGAACGATGATGGGGATCCGCATGCCGGTCAGTTCGGCGATCACTTCGGGATTGGTTTCCTCGGCCAGCGTCCCGGCGGCCGGCTCGTAGCCGTTGATGACGACCGCGGCAACCGTCAAACCGCGGGTTCGGGCCGCCTCGATCGTCAGCAGCGTATGATTGATCGTGCCCAGTCCCGGGCGCGCCACGACGATCAGCGGCAACCCGAACTGGCCTGCCATGTCCGCCACGCTTGTCTTCTCGTCGATGGGCACGAGTAAGCCGCCGACGCCCTCCACGATCATCCAATCGCAGGCGCCGCGAATGCGGACGTAGCTCTCACTGATGGTCGTCCAATCGACAGGGCGATGCTCGCGCCGAGCCGCCGTCATGGGGGCGAGTTCGCTTGCGTAACGAACGGGGGTGATCGTCTCCAGCGTCTCGCGTGCTTCCGCACAGTGGGCGAGAAACTCGGTGTCCTCGCTCACCAGGCCGAGCCGCACGTCATGCCGGCAACCGCTGGCCACCGGTTTCATCACGCCGACTCGCCGTCCCTGGTGGCGAACCAGCCAAGCCAGCGCGCCGGCGATGACCGTCTTGCCGACACCGGTGTCCGTTGCCGTCACAAACCAGCCTTGGGCAGCAATGCTCATCTCGACCCTCGACACGATATACCACTGTACTGTCGCAGGATCGTAAAGCCCAGCGGCGAGCCTGTCCGATCCCGGATCTGCGACCGATCGCCCGATTCCTCGGTCAAGGGATCGAAAGCCCCCGCCCTGCCACGCCGTCGCGATCCGCCCCCTCGCCTTTCGACTCCCGCGGGGACGTGGTATACTCGCACTCGACCAGCCGGTTCCCCGGCCGCCTAGCGCCCGTAGCTCAGCAGGATAGAGCACCGGTTTCCTAAACCGGGGGTCATAGGTTCGAATCCTATCGGGCGCGGTTCTTCCATTCTCAACGCCACGCAGTGTCTTTTTGACTACTCGCTCTGCATCCCTTCGCGATCCGAGCATTGGCCGGTAGTGGCATGTGGTGGTTAACACGATTTGCAGTGGTTTGACTCACTGCCGCGGGCGTGTTAGAGTCCCCGGCCACTTATATGTGGAGGTCATATAGTGGACTTTGACGAATGCCCCTGCACGGGTAAGACGCTCGCCCGGCTGCTGCAACCGGCGATCATGTCGGTACTGGCTCAGGAGCCGCTCCACGGCTACCTCATCGCCCAGCGACTCCGAACACTGGCCATCTTTGAGGGGACAACGCCGGATTATGCCGGCGTCTACCGCACGCTCAATGCCATGCAGGAACAAGGGCTGGTTCGCGCTTCGTGGGACACGCCCGAATCCGGCCCGGCCAAACGCTGCTACCAGCTGACTCGTGCGGGCAAGGCGTGCATGGCCAAATGGCTCGAGACGCTCCAGCGCTATGAGCGGGCCATCCACGAGCTCACTGAAGTCTTGGGGGCGCGACTGGCATGACCTCCACACCCGGCCCGATCCGCGCCTGTCTGGCCGAGGTCATCGGCACGTACATCCTGGTGTTCTTCGGTGTCGGCGCGGTTCACGCAGCGGTTCTGACCGACGCGCAATCCGGAATCTGGCAAGTGGCCATCGTCTGGGGCGTGGCCATCGCCCTGGCCATCTACGCCGTCGGCGCGATCTCCGGCGCGCATATGAACCCGGCCATCACCGTGGCATTCGCAGTCCTCCGCGGTTTTTCGCCCCGGCAAGTTCCGCTGTACATCGCGGCCCAGCTCGTCGGCGCGTTCCTCGGAGCAGCCACGCTCTACACGCTGTTTTCCGGCACACTCGCCGAATTTGAAGCCGCCAACGGCATCACCCGCGGACAACCGGGCAGCGAGTTGTCAGCCATGGTGTACGGCGAGTACTTCCCGAATCCGGCGGTAGCCAAGGCCCTCAGTTGGTCGCCCGGATGCGTCTCCGAAACCCAGGCCATGCTCGCCGAAGGCGTCGGCACGGCATTTCTCGCATTCTTCGTGTTTGCCGTGACCGACCGAAGGAACGCCGGCGGCCCCGGCGCCGCGCTGCTGCCCATCTGCATCGGCCTGACCGTATCCATCGTCATCTCGGTGGTCGCCCCGCTCACACAGGCGGGTCTTAACCCCGCGCGAGACTTGGGGCCGCGACTGTTTGCGTATTGTGTCGGATGGGGCAGCGTCGCCATCCCCGGGCCTCGCTCGGGGTTCTTCACCGTGTACATCGCGGCCCCGCTGTTGGGAGGCATTGTCGGGGCGGCCGTCCATGACTGGGTGCTTCGCCCCCGAACCGCTGGAGCAAGTCATGCAATCGACGCGAATGCTGATCGTGGGAGGGTTCCTGGGCGCTGGCAAGACGACGCTGCTTGCTGAAGCGGCCGGCCGACTGGTTCGACAGGGCCGGCGAGTGGGCCTCATCACCAACGACCAGGCTCCCAATTTGGTGGACACGCGGCTGCTGGCCACGCAGGGTTATCCCGTCGAGGAAGTCGCCGGCAGCTGCTTCTGCTGCAACTTCGACGGGTTCACGCAGTCGGCTGCGGCGCTGATCGACCATGCGCAGCCGGATGTCATCATCGCCGAGCCGGTGGGCAGTTGCACCGATCTGTCGGCCACCATTCTTCAGCCGCTCAAGAAGCAGTACGCGGAGCGTTTTGAGGTCTCGCCTCTGTCCGTGCTGGTGGATCCCGCGCGTCTTCGCCAGATCCTCGGCAAGGCTGAGGGAACGCTGCACCCGGACGCCGCCTACATCTGTTATCAACAGCTGGAAGAGGCCGACGTCGTGGTGGTGAACAAGGCCGATCTGCTGACGGAGCAGGAAGTGGCCGAGCTGAAAAGCCTGTTGCTCGTGCACTTTCCCGGCCGCGAAGTGTGGTTCATCTCAGCCAAGACCGGCGACGGCGTGGACGAGTGGCTCGAGGCCATGCTGACCGGGAAGCGCGGGGGATCGCACATCGCCGACGTGGATTACGACCGATACGCCAATGGTGAAGCGGTGCTCGGATGGTTGAACGGATCGTTCCGTCTCACCGCCGTTGCCAAGCCGGTCCTCTGGGCGGAGTTTGGTCGCGACTTCCTTCAGCTTTGTCGACAGGAGTGCATCCGCCGCTCCGCCGAGATCGGGCACGTCAAACTGATGATCGAGGCGGACACGGGCGTATGCCTGGGCAATCTCACATCCACCGGCACCGAGCCCGTCCTCCGCAATCGCATGAGCGGACGATCAACGCAAGCACGGCTGGTGATCAACGCTCGCGTGGAAACGACGCCGGATACACTGGAGAACCTCGTTCGCGAGGCGCTCGAGCAAGTGGCCGGCCCCGATATCGACGTGACGACGGAAGATCTCCGCGTGCTGAGCCCCGGCCGCCCCACGCCCACGCATCGCATCCTCACGGTAGTGGAGTGAGGGCCATTGGGGCCTGCGGCCCGGGGCTGGGGCCTGGGGGCTAGGGATGACCAGGGGCTGGTTTGTGGTGCACGCTTCCAGCATGCACAGTGCAGGCAGGATGCCTGCACCACAATTCCGCCACACACGTGCACAGTAATGGGCTTTGCCGCCTCTTGCGCGGACCCATGAGATGCAACGGCGTCACTTATTCGTCATTCTGGTTTCGAGCTTCTTTCGTCTTTCGCCATTCGGATTTCGTCATTGCGCCTTCGTCAGTCGCTGCCGCCGATCATCTCCCGCAGTTCGCGAACGCGCAGGATGTAGGCGGCAGCCACATACGAGGCGGCGCCCACCAGAATCAGCGCAGGCAGTCGGATGACCGTGCGGTAATCGATGAGGTGGAACCGATCGGCGGCGGCGACGGCCATCGCCATGATCGCTGCGGCCACGACGATGCGGAGGACACGGCCGGCGATCAGCCGCCATTCGATGACGCGCAGCTTGCGGTCGAAGCGCCATAGGAGCCAGCTCACCTGGAGCGTGCCGGTGATGGCCGACGATAGCGCGAGGCCCGCTTCGCGCAGCGGCGTCTGCACGAGCACGAGGTTGAGGCCGAAGTTCACGACCACGTTGGCGATCGAGGCCTTCAGCGGCGTGCGTACGTCCCCCGTCGCGTAAAACGCCCGCACGATGAGCTGATTGATACCGAACGCCCAGATGCCCAGCGCATACATGAGCAACGCGAACGCGACCCGCCCCACGGCATCCTCAGCCCGAGCGAACTCGCCGCGGTTGAACAGCAACTCGATCAGCGGATAGCGGACGACGATCATGCCCAGCGCGCAGGGGAGCGCCTCGAACGAGGCCACGCAGATGCCCCGTGAAAGCGAACGTCCCAACCCGTCGAGATCACCCTCGGCAGCATGACGCGACAGGGCGGGAAAGATAGCCGTCGCCAAGGCGATGGCGAACACGCCCAGCGGAAACTGGTACAGACGCTGCGCGTACGAAAGGATGGCCGGACCCGAGTCATCCACGAACCACAGCGCCAACAGCGGATCGAGCAGCGCGTTGAGTTGCACCGCGCCCAGCCCCGCCGTCATGGGCAACATGGTGATGGCGATTCGGCGCACGTACGGGTTATGCCAATCGATCCGCAGTCGCAGGCGCAAGCCGGCCCGCCGCAGTCCCCACGCCAGCCAGACCACCTGGGCGATGCCCGCCAGCACGACCGCCACTGCCAGCACCACGATGCCCGCCCGGGGCTCAAGCCTCGAGCCGCCCAGCGCCCCGGCGATCATGAACACGTTGAGCACGATGGGCGCGGCGGCGGCCGGCGCGAACCGGCCCATCACGTTCTGCAGGCTCCCCAGCAACGCGGTCACGCAGATCAAGGCGGAGAACGGCAGCGTGATGATGGTCAGACGCAGGATGAGCCCGGCGGTCTCGTCGAGCGGGCAGCACCACACGATGAGCAGCATCACCAGGTCGGCGACGACGGAGATGCCGCCCAGCAGGACGGCCAGCAGCCCCACCACTCGCCCGGCCAGATCGTCCAGTCCTTCGACGCCCTCGCGAGTGTATCGCTCCGTGAAAACCGGCACGCTGGCCGCCGTGAGGGCGCCCTCGCCGAAGAGCCGCCGAAACAAGTTCGGGATCTGAAACGCGATCGTCCAGGCCGACATGATGGCGCCGACACCGAAGGCGTAGCTGCACGCCATGTCGCGACCCAGGCCCAACACGCGCGAGACGAGCGTGAGGACGCTGATCAGCCGGGCCGATCTGAAAACCTTTACGGACATGGGGGTAAGACGATACTGTCGCGCGACGCCGCCGACAACTGGCCGGCGTGGCGTTCCGCAGGTTTTCCGGTGACGGCGAACTGACCGTGAAATCTCACGAGGACGGCCAAACTACCGCTGCAAAAGAATGGCCGATGCCGTAGTATTCCTGGCCGAGAAGACGCGAGACCAAGCGTGCGAACCGGACGTTCACCCGCCCCGCCCGCGACGCACCGCGAAAGGAGGACACGATGAGCCGACGATCCATGCTCGCGCTGGCAGCCCTTTTGTCAGCGACGGCCGCGGCCGCACCGGGCCCGAATGTGATCATCATTTACTCCGACGACATGGGCATCGGCGACGTAGGCTGCTACGGCGCCACGGACATTCGCACGCCCCACCTGGACGCCCTGGCCGCCAACGGCGTTCGCTTCACGAACTACTATTCCGCCGCCCCCGTGTGCTCGCCCTCGCGAGCCGCCCTGCTGACCGGGCGCTATCCCTTACGGGCGGGCGTGCCGACGAACGTTTCGTCGCAACCCGGCGCCGCGGGCATGCCGGCCGAACAGATCACCTTCGCCGAGCTGGCCCGGTCGCGAGGCTATGCGACGGCCCTCACGGGCAAGTGGCACCTCGGCTTCTCCGACGACACGCGGCCCAACGCCCAGGGTTTCGACGAGTTCTTCGGCCACCACGCCGGGTGCATCGACTTCTACTCGCACATGTTTTATTGGCAGAACCCACCCCACCACGACCTGTACCGCAACCGCGAGGAGATCCACGAGGAAGGCCAATACATGACCGACCTCATCGCCCGCGAGGCCATCCGGTTCATCCGGTCGCAGGCGACACCAACGTCCGGCGAGCGAAAGCCCTTCCTGCTCTACGTCGCGTTCAACGCGCCGCACTATCCGATGCAGGCTCCCGAGCGCTTCCGCCGCATGTACGCCGATCTGCCCGCAGAGCGTGCGATTTACGCCGCGATGGTGACGGCCATGGACGATGCGATCGGCCGGATCCTGCAGACGCTCGACGACACAAACCTGGCGGATGATACCTTCGTCTTCTTCGCCTGCGACAACGGCGCGACGACCGAGCTGCGTGCCAACGGCAAGGGCGGCAGCAACGGGCCCCACCGCGGCCACAAGTTCAGCCTCTTCGAGGGCGGGATTCATCTGCCGGCTATCGTTCGCTGGCCGAAGGTCGTTCCTCGCGGTCAGACGCGCGACCAACTCGTGTGCGCGATCGATGTGTGGCCCACGTCGGCCGAGATCATGGGCGCGGAGGTTCCAGCAGATCATCGCATCGACGGCATGAGCCTCATCCCCGTGCTCAAAGATCCGAACGCCCCCGGACACGACGCGCTCTTCTGGAAGCAGGGCGAGCAGGAAGCGACTCGCCAGGGTCGCTGGAAGCTGGTGATGAACGGCCTGGACACGGGTGAGAACGATCAGCGAACCAAACTCACCGGCGAGGACGCGATCTTCCTGGCCGATCTACAGACCGATCCCGCCGAGCGTCGCAATCTGCGTCGCGAGCATCCCGAACTGGTGCGCGAGCTGCAACAGCGGCACGAACAGTGGCAATCTGACCTGGGACTGGCTTCAAAACCGCGCGGCCTGGATGAGAAAACGCGCTGACCCGTCGTTCGAACCTGACCTTTCGAATTTGTTCCTTTATGTGCCCGTAAACAGGTTCACGAAGCCCGACACGATGGCGCCTGCGCCGGCGAGTCTGATCCAAAACTCGTTCCCGCAGCATGCACCGCACTGGAAGAGAACGGCCGAACCGGCCGCCAACGCTGACCATCGCAGAACACGTTGATAACGCATGTGGTTTCTCCGGTCCGTCAGCGCCGCAAGGAGGCTCCCGCCGCCTCGCCGCCGGCGCAACGGTCTGCATGGTGTATTGTTGGACCGCGCAGACGAATCGGAACACGCCGATCCCGGAGCGGGTCACCCGATTCTCCCCGCGCCTGGCGACCTAAGCATGCTCCCGAGCGGCGGCGCTCACAAAGGATGACCGCGGCATCATGGCGAACCGCTTGGCGGGCAGGCGGGGCGCCGAGTAACATACCCCCACTGATGGCCGAGAATAAGGATTACGTACTGCCGCCCGAGGAAATCCGCAGACTGGTCGAGCTGGATCGCCAGCACGTGTGGCACCCGTTCACGCAGCACGCGCTGTGGAACCAGGTCGAGCCGCTCATCATCACGGGTGGCCGAGATGAATACGTGTTCGACGCCCAGGGTCGCCGCTACATCGACGGCCACTCGAGCTTGTGGTGCAACATCCACGGCCACCGGCGGGCGGAAATCGACGCGGCAATCCGGACGCAGTTGGACCGCATTGCTCACTCGACACAACTGGGCCTGGCCTCGCCGCCCGCCATCGAACTGGCCGCACGATTGGTGGAGATCGCCCCGCAGGGCCTGAACAAGGTCTTCTATTCCGACGACGGCTCCACGAGCGTAGAGGTCGCCTGCAAGCTGGCGTTCGCATACTGGCAGCATCGTGGCGAGCGACGGCGCGAACTCTTTGTCGCACTCGGCAATGCGTACCACGGCGACACGATCGGCGCGGTGAGCGTCGGCGGCATCGACCTGTTCCACCGCGTGTATTCGCCGCTGCTGTTCAAGACCGAGTTCGCACCCTCCCCCTACTGCTACCGCTGCCCGCTCGGCCAGAAGCCCGACACGTGCGGAGCGGCGAATGGCCGGCCCGCCTGCGCCGAAGAAGTCGGCCGCACTTTGGATACACATTGCGGAAAAGTGGCGGCAGTCGTCGTCGAGCCACTCGTGCAGGCGGCGGCGGGCATGATCACTGCCCCACCGGGCTATCTCGCCCGCGTGCGCCAGCTGTGCGACGAGCACGAAACACTCCTCATCGCCGACGAGGTGGCCACGGGCTTCGGGCGAACGGGCCGAATGTTCTCGTGCGAGCACGAGAATGTCGTCCCCGACCTGCTGTGCGTGTCCAAGGGGCTGACCGGCGGATACCTGCCGCTGGCCGCGACGCTGACCACTGACGCGATCTACGAAGCGTTCCTCGGGCCCATTGACGCGGGCCGGACGTTCTATCACGGCCACACGTTCACGGGCAACCCGCTGGGTTGCGCAGCGGCCCTGGCCTCGCTCGAAATCTTTCAGCGCGATCGTGTCCTCGAACAGTTGCCGGCCAAGATACGCCTGCTTACCGACGGACTGGCCCGATTGGCGGAACACCCGCACGTGGGTAACATCCGGCAACGCGGCATGATGGCCGGCGTCGAGCTCGTGCGCGACAAATCCACGCGCGAAGCATTTCCCTACGGGCTACAAGTGGGGGCTCAGGTCTGCGCTCGGGCCCGCGACTACGGCGTGATCCTGCGGCCACTGGCCGACACCATCGTCATCATGCCGCCTTTGTGCATCTCGTCGGAAAACCTCGAGCATCTGGTGTGGACGGTGCGGACCTGCATCGACGACGTGATGCCCCGGCTTGCCCACGGCATGAGTGATGGACTGGAATGAGCTCGGGAACGGGTCTTGCCCGCCGTAAGTCCACGCGTACCACCATCGCTTCCGATCGACTTTACTTCACTGATCGGGGGAGACATCTGCTGCCCTTCTGACAGCGGATGCGACGTCCGCCCCTCGATGCGCGACACGTTGATGTTTGCACGGGCCGCCGCATCGCGTACAGTATGTGCAGGTTGAAACTGCACAAGCATGGAGAACGCACGATGCCGAACAACAAGCCTGTTGCCCTGGTCACCGGCGGCTCGCGAGGAATCGGTCGAGGGATCTGCCAGGCCCTGGGGGCCGAGGGGTTCCGCGTCCTGGTGAACTACAACTCAAACCTGGAGGCGGCGGAAGAGACCTGTCAGATGATCCAGGCTGCAGGCGGGGAAGCCATCAGTTGCCAAGCCGACATCTCCCATGCCGAGCATCGCGACCTGCTGTTGGACTTCTGCATGGAGCATCTGGGCCGGCTCGATCTGCTGGTGAATAACGCAGGCATCGCTCCGCCGACGCGGTACGATCTCCTGGAAATGCCGCCCGAGAGCTTCGACCTGGTCGTGGGCACCAATCTGAAGGCGCCGTTCTTCCTCACGCAGGCCGCCGCCCGGCTGATGATCAAGCAGCTTGAGGAGAAGATCATCCCGTCGGCGACGATCATCAACGTGTCGTCCATCAGCGCCTATGCCGTGAGCACCAACCGCGGCGAATACTGCATCAGCAAGGCCGGTGTGTCGATGGCCACCGCGTTGTTCGCGGTCGAATTGGCCAAGTACGGCATCCGCGTATACGAGATTCGGCCCGGCATCATCGAGACGGACATGACCGCCGGCGTCAAGAAGAAATACGACAAGCTCATCGCCGAAGGCTTCAGCCCGATCAAGCGCTGGGGCAAGCCCGAGGACATCGGCAAGGCGGTGGCCGCCCTGGCCCGGGGCGACCTGCCCTTCTCCACCGGCGAAGTCATCAACGTGGACGGCGGGTTCCACCTGCGGTACTTCTGAAAGCGGTGTCGCCGGACGAAAGTCCTGCCCCCAAATGACGAAATCCAAATAACGAATGACGAATGAAGCCACAAGCCCGAAGTTCGAATGACAGCTTCTGGCTCATAGCTCACAGCCCATACCTCAGAGCTTACAGCTCATAGCTCATACAAACGACGAGCCCGCACGTTGTCTCCGCGCGGGCTCAAGTTATCGCTTCGCATGTTGTTCGTCATGGAAGCGCATCAGTCCAGGTTGTTCTCGCGTCCGGTCTGTGAGGACGCGAATGGCGTCACACCCGCTGGGCGGCCTTGCGAGCGGCGATGATCTCCTCCTGCACCTCGCGGGGGGCCGGGCGGTAGCAGCGGAACTCCATGCTGAACGTGCCCTTGCCCTGCGTGAGCGACCGCAGATCGGTGGCGTAACCGAACATCCGCGCCAGCGGCACTTCGGCGGTGACCACGACCGTGCCCTGGCGGACCTCGGTGCCGTGAATCAGACCGCGACGGCTCGACAGATCGCCGACCACCTGGCCCTGGAACTCGACCGGCGCCTCGACCTCCACGCTGAAGATCGGCTCGAGCAGCGTGGGCTTGCTGCGGCGATACGCTTCCTGGAAGGCGTCGCGAGCGCAAATCTGGAACGCCAGGTCCGACGAATCCACCGAGTGGCTCGTGCCGTCTTCCAGCAGGATCTTCACGCGGACGACCTCGTAGCCGGCCAGCGCGCCCTTGCCTCGGGCCGACTGGAATCCCTTGTCGCACGACGGGATGTACTCGGTCGGAATCCGCCCGCCAGTGACCTTGTTCTCGAACTCGTAATCTTTCCCGGCGTCCTCGTCAAGGGGGATGAGCTTGCCAATCACGTGGGCGTACTGGCCCGAGCCGCCGGTCTGCTTGCGATGCTTGTAGTTGAACTCGACGGTCTGCGTGGGGGCCTCGCGGTAGCTCACCTGCGGCGGGCCGACCTCGATCTGGAGGTTGTGCTCGCGGCGCAGCCGTTCGATGTAGATATCCAGGTGCAGTTCGCCCATGCCCGAGATGATGGTGTCACCGGTCTCGGCGTCGGTCCGCACGTGGAACGTGGGATCCTCGCGGCAGAAGCGGCTCAGGGCCCGGCTCAGCTTGTCGCGGTCCACGTTCTTGCCCGGGATGACCGAGAGCGAGATCACGGGCTCAGCCACGTGAATGCTCTCGAGCGAATAATTGTTGGACATCGCGCAGATGGTGTCACCTGAATTGCACTCGACGCCGATAAGGGCCACGATGTCGCCCGCCTGGGCCACGGCGATCTCCTCACGCTCGTTGGCGTGCATCCGAAGGATGCGGCCCACGCGCTGTTTGCGACCCGTCCGGCTGTTGAGGTACGTGCCGCCCTTTTCGATGCGGCCCTGGTACACGCGGGTGTAGGTCAACTGGCCGAAGCTCTCGTCCACGATCTTGAACGCCATGGCGACGGTCGGAGCGTCGGGGTCGGCGGCCAGAGCGACTTCCGCCCCCTCGTTCCCGTTGTCCTTGGCGTAGGCCACGCGGTCCAGCGGACTGGGCAGGTAGCGGGCGATGGCATCGAGCAGGCACTGCACGCCGCGATTCTTGAACGCCGAGCCCATGAGCACGGGCGTGATCTCGCGAGCGATGGTCTGCTCGCGAATGACGCTGTGGATCAGGTCTTCGGAGACCGGCTTGTCTTCCAGCATGAGCTCCATGAGCTCGTCGCTGTAGAGCGACAGCGTGTCGAGCATGGCGTGACGGGCCCGCTCGGCGGCAGCCTGCAACTCGGCGGGGATGGGCTGGACGCGAACCTTTTCGCCGCGCTCGCCGTCGAAGTAGACCGCTTTCATGGCGATCAGGTCCACCACGCCTTCGTGATGGCCTTCCAGGCCGATGGGGATCTGCAGCGGAACCGCCACGTGCCCCAGCTTGGTTTCCATGGCCTGCACCACCCGGGCCGGATCGGCGCCGGTGCGGTCGCACTTGTTGATGAACGCGATTCGCGGCACATTGTACCGGCGCATCTGACGATCCACGGTCAGCGACTGGCTCTGCACGCCGCCCACCGCACACAGCACGAGGACGGCTCCGTCCAGCACGCGCAGCGAACGCTCGACCTCGATGGTGAAGTCCACGTGGCCCGGCGTGTCGATCAGGTTGATGGTCTTGTCCTTCCAGAAGACCGTCGTCGCCGCCGACGTGATGGTGATCCCGCGCTCCTTCTCGAGCTCCATGTGGTCCATGGTGGTGCCGACGTCGCCCTTCACGTCGCCCATCTTGTGAATGCGGCCCGTGTAGTACAGGATGCGCTCGCTCAGCGTGGTCTTGCCCGAATCGATGTGCGCCGAAATGCCAATGTTTCGCAGATTGCTGAGATCCATACTGTTCGCTTCAATTCCGTATGAACGTCCAAGATCGGCTTCCTGCCGATCATTTCTTCTATCCCGCCGCCGGCCTCATCGCCCGCGGCAACGCGACGGCCCTCGAAAATGAAAAATCCTTCCCCCATACCCGTTGCAACGGGCCCAAACTCTTGCCGCCCGGCGTTTGCCGCGTAGCGGTGTCAGGTAGGTATTGGATGAAGGAAACCCCGAAAACCGGCGGCCCTAAAGGAGGGATCGGCCGCCGTGCGAATCAGCGGACGATCGGGCTACCGGAGGTCAGGCAGTTCCTGGATAACCTCTCGCATGGTACACCTCGATGTCTGGCCCGATGCGACGGTGATGGCCGCTACGGGCATCAAAGACCGGTTATCATACCACCGGCCAGTCACAGTGGCAAGAAAAATTTCCGGAGATTTTCCGGGCCGCCTCATCGGCCGAACCGCAAGCTCTGCGGTGCTTCGCAACGAATCCCGGCCTGGCTTTCCTCTCCTCGAAACATCCGCCCACACCACAACCCCTAACTCTTGCGCATTCCGGCACTGGAGTACGCTTTATCAAACCGCAAGGCACTCGGCCGGCCACGGCATTCAGACGCCCTCGATTTGTGGACACTCCCCGAACACACGAGCACCCACACATCCATGCCCTTCAGTGCCATCCATGGTCACAAAACCACGACAACGAACCGTCTTGCCGGTCAGATCAGCGAGGACACGTCAGCATTGAGCGCGGGCGATCTTCTTGAGCGTCCGGACGGTGGTGGCTTCGGGATTGCGTTCGATGCGGGAAACCTGGGATTGAGGCACCGAAGCCGGGCGGCCAGTTGCTGCTGCGTCAGGCCGGCTCGTTTGCGCGCCGCGGCGATTCGCTCCCCGGCCAGCTCACCGCCGGAAGACGTCAGCGTCAACCCTGGCATCTTCGGACGTGGTCCTAAGCTTATCAGTTGCACTCTTGATCATGCTGGCCTTGACGAGTTCCTCGTATTCATCGATGGGAACCAGCACATAAGCCGCCCGCCCGTGGTCCATCACGTACATCGGCTGCCCCGAAGACATGAGAGCCCACACCCACGCATCCGGGGGGACTCGTCACGCCAGAGCGTGCCGTAACGATCGCGGTTCCTGAGCGTGCCGTAGCCCGCCGGGCGGCTCGCCACGTAGCGAGGGACTTTTGTCTTCTCGCAGGAGATCGCTCCCTTACGGTCGCGGCTCATTGGGGCCGGGGTCGCTCGACCTCGCCGATGTTCTGAGGGCCAGCGGTCGATCAGCCGGCGGGCGGGTCGTCACGCTTGGGACGGAGCTGGCCAATGAGCTGCGTAACCGAAGTGAACGAATGGCGGCGGAGGTAATCCTCAATACCGGCCAGAACCCGCAGCGGCGTGGTGGGGTCGCGGAACATGGCCGTGCCGATGCCCACCGCGGTGGCGCCGACGAGCATGAACTCGACGGCGTCCTTCCAGTTCTGGACGCCGCCCATGCCGATGATGGGCACGCCGGCCGGGCCGGCCACCTCGCGGTAGACACGATAAGTCAGATGCAAGGCGAGTGGCTTGATGGCCGGGCCGCTCAGCCCCCCGGTGAGGTTGGCGAGCACAGGCCGGCGGGATTCGACGTCGATGGCCATCCCCACGAACGTGTTAATCATGGAGAGGGCATCGGCTCCACCCTCGACGGCCGCTCGGGCGGTGGCGGTGATGTTGGTCACGTTGGGCGAGAGCTTGACGATGAGCACCGCTCGACGGACCACCTCCCGAACCGCGGTCACCAACTCCCGCAGGGCGTGTGGATCGGTCCCGAAAACCAGCCCGTCACAGACATTGGGGCAACTGACGTTCAGCTCGATGGCCTGCACGGTCTCGATGGGGTCCAGCCGGCCGCAGACGGTGACGTAATCGGGAATGCTGTGACCGGCGACGTTGACGATAGCGGGCACGTCCAGCTGAGCCAGGACGGGCAGCTTCTCGGCCAGGAAGCGATCGATCCCCACGTTGGCCAGGCCGATGGCGTTCAGCATGCCCCCGGCGGTCTCGACGATCCGGGGCGGCGGGTTGCCCTTGCGCTCCTCGAGCGTGACACTCTTGGTGGTGAACGCCCCCAGCCGGGACAGGTCCAGGAACGGGGCGTACTCATCGCCGTAGCCGCAGGTCCCCGAAAGCGTGACGATCGGGTTGCGCAGGTGCAGGCGGCCGATCTTCACGCCCATGTCGATGCCGGTCGCGGAGGTCGCAGCGTCCATGCTTCCAGCATGGGCGGGGCGGGCAGGACTGTCAAGGCGAGCCGTCGGCCGGAAAAGCCCGGGCGTATATACTTCGTGCCGCCGGACGGACCGCGATCGTCGCGTCCCGGCAATCGCTGCCAGACGATTGATAGGCGAGCAGGGAAACCGCTCGTGACGTTCGCGACGAGTGTGTGGTATGATGCCGGACCGAATGGGAGACTTCCGTGGAACTGGATCTGCAACGCTTCTATAACATCAACCGCCGCGTGCTGATGTGGGTGGCTTTCTTCGGCATCCTGTACCTGCTTCGGCACTTCTTCGCGGTGATGTTCCTGACGTTCATTTTCGGGTTCGTCATGCGGCGAATCGCCCGGTTCGTGGTCGATCGGACGCGGGCTCCTTACTGGGCGGCGGTGATCGGGCCCTACGCCGTGGTGCTCACGCTCCTGATCGCGTTGATCGCGGTGGCCATACCACGGGTGGCGATCGAGGGCGCCCAGTTCTCGAAGGAAGTGCCCGATCTCCTGAACACGCTGGCCACCGAGGTGGCCAAGACGGCTCAGCGGTACAACCTGGAGCCGGCTCTGGCGCGTTTCGTGACCAATCCCGACCCGGCCGGCGCGCCGATGGTCACGACCGCCGCCGCCCCGGGCGCCGAAGCGGACAAGTCGGTGCCTGACGCGGTGAGCGTCGCCCACATCAGCAGCAAGATTCAGGATTGGCTATTGCAACTGTTCCCGCCGGCCATGATCCTCGAGTTCATCCGGGCCGTGGGCAGCGGCGCGTTGCAGTTCCTGCTGGCGCTGCTGTTATCGTTCCTCATCGTGCTGGACTTCGACCGGGTCACGCACGAGCTGCAGATTTGGCGCGAAAGCCCGGTAGGCCGGTTCTTCCACGAGGCGGCCGCCAGCGTGGTGACGTTTTCGGAGGTGGTGGGCACGGCATTTCAATGCCAGATGTTCATCGCCCTGCTGAATGCGACCATCACGTGCATCGGGCTGATCGTCCTCGACATTCAGCCGGTGATGCTCCTCACCACGATTGTTCTGCTCTTCGGGCTCATCCCGGTGCTGGGCGTGTTCGTCTCGTCCGTGCCCATCATCCTGATTGCGTTCAACGATCACGGCTTGAACCACGCCCTCCTGGCCCTGGCCATGATCGTGGTCGTCCACATGTTGGAAGCGTACGTATTCAACCCGCGGATCTACGCTGCCCGGTTCCACCTGAACCCGGTGATGGTCCTGATCATCCTGCTGGTCGCTCACGAGTTGTTTGGCGTGTGGGGGATGCTGCTGGGCATTCCGGTCACGCATTACGTGCTGAACATCGCCCAGATGCCTTCGTATCCACGCAAGCGTCGCCGCCGGCGTCGGGCGGGGATGGAACCGAGCCGTGACGAACGGACCGCGGCGGCCCCACCGGCGGAGATCCCGGCTGCACCGGAAGCGCGAGCCAAGTGAAGGAAAGATGACGCGGCGACGCGGCGAAAGTGACTCGTACGTTGACCCGGACGCCGGATTCAGTTCGTCATTCGGATTTCGTCATTCGTCATTAGCCCGCTACCGGAGAGCCTTGCGGTGCCGCATCGCGGTTCGCCGCGTCGCCCCCTCGCCGCGTCGTTCTTTCTTTCTCACCTGCCCACCGGATTCCACCAGCACTCGCCCTTACCCTCGATGGCGCGAGCGGCGCGAAGGCGAATCTCGGCCATGCGGGCGTGATCGAGAGGCTTAAAGCCGGCCGCGGCGGCAAGGGCGGCCTCAATCTCGTTCGGAAAGCTCATGCCCAGCAGGACCACGTCGGGGTCACAAGTCATGGCGAAATGCACGCATTCCTCGACCGTGAGCCGCGGTAACATGGGCGAGGCATCTTCGGCCAACGGTTCGTCGCCGGTAGTGGCATGCGCGTGACCCACAGCGGGTTCGGGCAGGCCGCCCGAGGAAAGCTTGCCGCGAGGACGATTCTGGAGCGGCCGACCGTAGCCCTGCGTGTCGCCCAGCAACTTGCCCGCGCCGAAGGCTTTGAAGCAGACCGTCCCCACGCTCTTCTGTCGAGCCAACGGCAGAATCTCATCGATGTACCGCGAATCGACGAAGGGCCCCACCGGGAACATGACCACGTCGCACAGCCCCGACTCGATGGCGGCTCGCAGCGTGTGCGGGTCGTGGCTGGAGATGCCGCGAAATCGGCACCGACCCGACCGGATGAGTTCGCCGATCTGATCCATGGATCCGCCTGGTGCGGCCGCCTTGTTCCAGTCGTCGAGCGTGGACAACGCGTGGAGCACGAACAGATCGACCCGGTCGAGCCCGAGCCGCTGCAGCGACGCCTCGGCTTGCGGGCGAACGGGCCGGTCGAGTTCGTCGATCTTGTCGATCACGAACAGATCGTCGCGTGAGATAGTACCGGTCGGTGCGCCGCGACCATTCGAGCCGGTCACGCGGGTCACGGCGGTTCCGACGATCTGCTCGCTATAGCCGTCCTCGTACATGGGCGCGGTGTCGATCAGGTTCAGACCGTGGGCCAACGCCTGACACAGCGTGTCCACGCATTGCTCGAGCGGCACGGATCGGTCGGCCAGATCGCCGATGCCAATGGCGGTTGCGACAAAGCCGGTCCGACCGAGTTCACGCCGGGGAGAGAAGGCGGGTTGCAGGTGATGGTTCATGATCTCATTTATAGCCCTGGCCGGTCCAGGAAAGAAGCACGCAGGGTCCGCTGCCATCGTCGCTGCCGGCGAACGCGACGGCAACGCTCTTCTCGACGCTCACGCACCGGCAGCGGTCTGCTCGGAGAGCCAGCGCTGCAGGTCGTCGAAATAGGCGCCGGGATCGGGCTCGAATTCGAGCGTGTGGTGAGCATGCTCGTATTCGATGATCCGGCGCTCAGGCCAGGACAGCTTCCGGACGAACTCGCGCGTGGCGTGGTTGTTGATGATGCGGTCCTGGCCGGCCAGGAACAGGCACAGCGGTGGTCCGGTTCGACGAGCGGCGACGCGCTGGGCGAGGGCGTCGAGTCGCCGCGAGGTGATGAGAAACTGCGACGAGACCTTGCGAAGCGTCAGCTCATCGGTGCGGATGAACTCCTGCCAATCGGGTTGAGCGGTGAACAGCGCCGGGTCCTCCAGCGGGATGTCGAACAGCGCCCGCCCCCCCACCAGCGCGGATAGCCCCACGCGGACCTTCTGTGACGTGGGGATATCGACGGCCGGAAACAGTCCGGGGGCGACCAGCGCGATGCTGGCCACTCGTTCGGGCCGGCGATCGGCAAACGCCAGGGCCAGTTTACCGCCCCAGCTCACGGCCACGATGTGCAACCGTTCGCAGCCGGTGCGGCCGCGCAGTTCGTCGGCACACTCGTCCAGATCGGCCAGGAGCCGTTCGGCGGATGGGGCATGGCCGCGATCCTGCGGGTTGCGTCCGCTACCCCGGCGGTCGGGCATGAGCACGGCAAAGCCCGCGTCGGCCAGCCGCTGAGCCGATGCGAGGAACCACGCCCCGTGCGATTGGATGCCGTGCAAATACAACACGGCCCCACGAACCGAAGCGGGTTGCCATAGCCGAGCGAACGCCTCGTAACCGTCGGAATAAGTCAACTGGATCTCTTGGACGTCTACCATGCGCTTTCACATCACCTTCCGTGTGCACTTGCTCTCATGCGTGCTCACCGTCGCATTCCGCCAACCGGTTCTGTCAGGCGAAATCCAGATCACTCGAGCCAGCCGCGGTCACCATGCGGAGGCAAATACGCTGCCCGTCGGCGGCGGCGTAGCGGCATAACAGGTCCGCCACGCGTCGGCAGTAGTCGGCCACTTTCTCCGGCCCGACGAACGACAGCACCGCAGTGAGCGTGGAGGTGGTTTCGAGTGTCACCTTGGTTCGCTCGGAATCGCTGGTCGGACTACCGAACGGCCCTTGTCGGTCGCAGAGCAGCGGCAGCCCCTCGACGTTCAGGAGGTCGCGGCCGATGCCGTAGTACGTCTCGCCCGGCAGGCCCGCCCGGATGACCACCGGTCCGTCAATGCGGGCCATGTCGAACGTGCCGAGAGAATGACAGCTCTCCATGGAGACCAGATTGTTGATGTCCACCACCGTGTTGACGTGGTAGAGCCCTTTGCCCTTGAGCACGCGACGGAGCAGCGCTTCCTGCGAGCCACGGTAACGCGTTGGGTCCTTGCCGAGCGTGCGATACGCTTTGCGCAAACCCGCGATCTGCGGCACGGCGGCGATGTCCTCCACCCGCAGCGTGCGGCCGATCTCCGCCAGACGGGCGTCGATCTCCGCCCACAGTCCGGCGTCGTGCTCGGTCACGGTCACCGAATCGGCCTCGACCACGCCCACGACGAAATCGGGCAAAGCGACAGCCAACGACGGATCCAGCGAAATATCGATCATGCTTCCATCCTATCTCGCGAGCCATCGGCCGTCACGGCCCCGCCTTCCGAACTCTGCGAGCGCCTTGCCGGAATCGATTGAGTCTTTATGATGCCGGCATGCGACGGCATGTCCTGCTCCTCATCAGCTTGGGTTGCCTCGTCTCGCTGGGCTGTCACGCCGCGCGGCCCGAACCGGCGGAGCGTTTCACCATTGAAGACGGTCGCTTCGTTCTCCGTCGGGGCCAGGAATCGCGTCCCTTCACGCCCTGGGGCTTCAACTACGACCGCACGGTCGTCGATGGCCGCGACATGCTCCTTGAAGACGTCATGCGCGAGCGGCCGGCGATCGTGAACGAGGATTTCGCGGCCATGCGACGGCTTGGCGGCAACACCGTCCGCATCTTCATCAGCACGAGCGAGGTCCTCGCCTCCCCCGACCGGGTGAACGACGAGGGGCTGCAGCGGCTCGACCGCGTGCTGGACATGGCGGGCGCCAACGGGTTGAAGGTCATCCTGGTCGGACTGGCCACCATCCGGCCCGCGAGCATCCCGGAATGGATGCAGAACGCGTCGGACGAGCAGATGGAAGCGGCCGAGCTCCTGTTCTGGCGGACGGTGGCAAGGGCCTGCCGTAGACGAAGCGAGATCTTCACTTACGATCTGCAGAACGAGCCGGTGGTCCACTGGTCGAACAGCGACAGTTGGATCGTCGGCTGCTTCGATATGCCCGACGGGCAGCGGTTCTGCTACGTACACCAGCACTACCGGCAAATCGAGTCAAAATGGACGCGGCATGTGCAGGCCAAGTACGGGACGGTCGAAGCGCTGCGGCAACACTGGCCGGATTTTCCCCGCACGGGCGAAACCTGGGACAGGATTGCCGTGCCCGCGTTCGACGGCAAGGATCCGCGCTTTGCGGAGTACGCTGCCTGGAACCGCGGCGTCTTCGCGGCATGGGCCCAACGGCTGGCGGATGCCATCCGCGTTGAGGACGACACGCACCTGATCACCGTGGGCGCGCTGGACCCCGCCCCACTGGCCGAGGCCGTGGACTTCTACTGCTATCACCTGTACCCGCCGGCCGCCGGACCGGGCGAGGATTATCTCGCCAAGTGCCGCCAGGATTGGGAACAGCGGCTGAGCAAGGTACCCGCCGACAAGCCCTTGGTGATCGAAGAGTTCTATCCCATGTGGAAGCCTGCCGGCGTGCCGACGGCCGACGTCTTGGAAACCATGCTCGACGTCACGCGCGACCGGTGTGCGGGTTGGATCAGCTTTTACTGGGGTGCTGCCGACCGCCTGACGTGGGTGGCGACGGAGAATCGCCGACTCTACGAGGAGTGGCAGGAGGCGTGGTCGGCCCACGCGCCGAAATAGCGGCGTGAGCCGTCGAAATAAGGATCTCGCTCGCAGTGTTTATGTTAGCCACGCCGGGTTGGCTGCGGGCAAGGTGCCCGTCCCCCGAAGAGAGACACCGGCGGGGTTGTCTGGCTCATGGCTCACAGCTCATAGCTCACAGCTTCAATAAAAGGGACACACGATGAAGACGGCATTCAAGCTCTTTCTCGCGTTCGGAATGGCTGCGGTCGCACAGGCCAAGGAATACAGCGTGATCGACGCCGGCGCGGTGGCGGACGGCAAGACTGACTGCACGGCCGCGTTTCAAAAGGCCCTCGACGAGGCGGCTCGTCAGGGCGGCGGAATCGTCAACGTCCCGGCCGGTCACTACCGCATTGACGGCCACCTGCAGATTCCCGGCGGTGTGACGCTGCAGGGCGTCTTTCGCGCGCCGCCGTCGAATCGCAAAGACAATCAGCCTCAACTCAACGGGTCGATCCTCCTGGCTTACGCGGGCCGCGGTAAGCGCGAGGGCGAGCCCTTCATTCGGCTGACCGCCAGCACGGCCGGCATCGCCGGGCTCATCATCACGTACCCCGAGTGGAAGCAGACCGACGTACCGCCCGTCCCCTACCCGCCGACCGTGGCCGTGACCGAGCCGTTCGACAACAACTTCGTCATCGATTGTCTGTTCGTGAACTCCTACGAGGCCATCTCCATCCAGAACGCGGGCCGATTCCTGATCCGCAACGTGTACGGCTACCCGAGCTTCCGGGGCCTGTACGTGGACAACTGCCTGGACATCGGCCGCGTCGAGAACGTCCACTTCTGGCCCTTCGGCGTCGCCTACAACCCCGGCGATCCCTACTGCAAGTGGGTCAACACCAACGGCGTGGCGTTCGAGTTCGCCCGCACCGACTGGCAATACGTCACCAACACGTTCTGCTTCGGCTACGGCGTGGGCTACAAGTTCTCGCGCTCCGCGAAAGGCGCCTGCAACGGCAACTTCCTGGGCATCGGCGCCGACTGCTGCGTGCGCCCCGTGCTCGTCGAGGATCTGCAGGATTCCGGCCTGCTCATCACCAACGGCGAGTTCGTGGGCATGTGGGGCAGCAAGGACTCGGTCGGCCTGGAAATTGCCGAGAAGGCCGCCGTGGGCAAGGTGAGTCTGAACAATTGTTCGTTCTGGGGCCCCATCGACCGCTGCGTGTGGGCGCGCAGCCCGTGGGTGCAGTTCACGGTGATGGGCACGCACTTCATGACGCATGACGTCGCCGGCCGAAACGCCCCGGCCCTGCAGATCGACGCAGGCAAAGCCATTATCCAGGGCAACACGTTCGGCGACGGCGACACGCACGTGCAGATCGGCCCCAAGGTGCGCTCGGCCATTATCATGGGTAACCAGGCGGTGGGCGGCCTTCGTGTGGACAACCAGGCGGGCAAGCGAACGCAGATGGTCGCCAACGAGGAATCGGCGTTCAACTGGGACGCCGCGACGTCGGCTCACTATCGCCTCGACATCGGCACGCCCGGCGATCGCGCGTACATCCGGCATTGCTTCGGCGCTGAGCGCTTCCCCATCGGCGACCGCAAGGATATCACCATGCGGTGGTCCACCGGCCGGACCGAACTGCGGCTGCCGGTCTTGCCCGGCAAGAAGTACACGCTCTCGCTCGACACGCACGTGCCGGCCCCGGCGATCCATTCCGGCAACGGGCTGTTCCTCGGCGACACCCGCGTGCTCGCCCTGCCTGGCGAAGCCTATACCGGCGTGCTCACCGGCACCATCCCGGCCACCGACCAAAACGAAGTCGTGCTGACGTTTCGCGTAAAGGAATGGCAGCCACGCAAGGTGATCAAGGACTCGCAGGACTATCGCGATTTGGGCATCGCCTTGTTCTCGATCACCATGAAAGCCGAGGACGCCACCGGCGATCCGGTCGACGTCCTCGCAAGCGAATAGCCAGTCTCTCGGGAGGCGGGCGTCTCGCCCGCCTCACCCGGCACAATCTCATCCATCAGGCGGGCCAGACGCCTGCGCCCCGAGCCGCCATCCGCACGGGATGAACCGGGCCAAGATTCTTCCCCAGCCCCCAGCCCCCCGGCACCGGCCTCATCCGACAACCTTCAAATAAATCACCTTGTCATCGTCGGGACCGTAGAACTCGGCAAGCGTGGCCTCGCGGATGTAGCCGCCATGCTCGTAGAACGAGCGGGTGGGAAGATACTGCTCGCGACCGGATGTCTCGACGTAGATGCGGCGGCCGCCGGCGCCGGCGATGCGTTGCTCGGCCTCGGCCAACAGTCGCCGGCCCAGACCGCGACCCTGGAAGTCAGCGTGGACGACAATCCAGTACAGGTCGAAGCTGTGCGCGGTGCAGGCGATGGGCCCCCAGCATGCGTAACCCGCCACGCGATCGTCGCACTGGGCGAACAGAAAGAAGTAGCCGCTGGCCGGCCCCCTGGCCAGCCGTTCGGCCACCAGTTCCACCGCGACCTCGATCTCGTAATCGTGGAAGAACCCGGTGGACGCGACGATATCGCGGACCGCCGCGGCATCCGCGGGTACGACGTTCTCACGCAAGTGAATATTCAAGCAACATCCTTCCAGCAAGTCTTGTCTTCCAATCTGTGCAATCTTGAAATCTGTGGATATATACCTCGTTCAGGCCCCGAACTTCGTTCACAGTATTCTCCCCCGTTACGGGAGAACTATCCACAGATTTCAAGATTACCAGATTAACAGACGGGCACGCGATATCTGGCTCATAGCTCGTAGCTCACAGCTCATAGCTTCCTTCAGCGCGGATACGGATTGGGCGATCTGGCGGCCGGCCGGCCGGCGTGTGGTGAAAGCGCGAAGGCGCTGGCGGCCAAGCCGGTGAAGAACCGCCGAGCGTTCGTTCCCAGCGTGCGTGTGCGGTAGCCTCCCTCCTGCACGACGAGCGTTGGCAGGCCCATCGCGCCGATCAGTTGGCCGTTGTACTCGAAATCCTTCGGCCCCAGCGACCAGCTCCCTGTTGGATCGCCCTTGGCCGTGTCGAACCCCAGCGCCACCACCAGGAACTTCGGCCCGAATCGCCGCACGCGCGACAACGCGCGCTGCAGCACCTCGGCATAGCGGATCCCGTCGAGCTTCTCGGGCATCGCGTAGTTGATATTGAACCCCTCGCCCGGACCTTCGCCCTTCTCGTCCTCGAAGCCCGAGAAGTACGGGTAGGCGAATCGCGGGTGGCCGTGAATCGACAACGTCAGCACGTCGTTGCGACGATAAAAGATTTCCTGCGTGCCGTTGCCGTGATGGTAGTCGATATCCAGCACAGCCACCTTGCCGTATGCGGCCAGGTACTGTGCGGCCACCGCACCGCTGTTGAAGTAGCAAAAACCGCCGAACGAACGGCGCTCCGCGTGATGCCCGGGCGGCCGAACCAGGGCATAGGCGACGCGTCCACCGGCCAACACGGCATCGGCCGCGGTCAGTGCACAATCCACCGCCCGCTTGGCCGCCAGATACGCCTTGCGGTTCAACGGCGTGAACGTGTCGATGCAGTAGTAGCCCGCGCAGACCGCTCGATCCTTGGGCGGTCGGGTCGCATTGCGGATGGGAAAGACATACGGGTACAGCGACTTGTTTTCCGGCACGCTTTCGCACGTCTTCTTGAGATAGTCCACGAACTGCTCGTCATGCACCTTGCGGATGTGGCCTTCGGCATAGACGCGCGGTTCGATTTGGCGAAACAAGCCCGAGGGCTGAAGCTCACTGAGAATCGCCGAGATACGCACGGGCGCCTCCACGTAACCTCGCTCGTGCACGTGGTGGACCTGGTGTTGGTCGGTCACCACCAGGACGATACGAGCGTCGGCCGGACGCACCAGCACCGGCGCGGGCGCCTGCTTCTTGACGTACTTGTATGGGCGAAGCTGGATCACCTCGTCGCGGAACGATTCCACGACCCGGTCGATGTAGTCTTTGGAACAGATGTGGCCGTACTTGCGCTCGAGAATCGCTCGCACGATCTGCCGGATGGTCTCGCGAGCGACCAGCCCTCCGCCGTCCAGTCCGTCGAACATGAGATAAGGCAAACCGGTCTGCCCCGGCGTGACCGGAGCCGTGTAATCGTTGTTGATGATCGGACGCGCCCCGTAGCGTTCGTAAAAGCGCAAGCGCGCGATGTTACGTTTGAGCAACTCGGGATCGGTCACCTCGGCCGGATCATCGGGCAGGCACTCGAAGAGCAGGCCGATTGCTCCCAGCCCTTTGGCTTGGTCGCGGACGCGTTCATAGAGGGCACCACCGACTCCCGAGCCAGCCAGGCTCGCCGCTGACGCCAGGTAATCGAGGTAGGCGAAATGCAGGATAGGCTCGTACGACATGAAGGCGCAGCCGCGCAGGTTCCGCGTTGCGTCCTCGGCGATCAGCAACAGATGGCGAAAGCGATACTTGAGGGGATTCTTCAGCTTGGCCGGCAGACTGGCGATCTCCTCGGGAGCCACGCCAGGGAACTGGGCACGCAACATCTCCTGAACCTGGGCCACGGCAACCTGGTCCACAGGCAGGACGTCATCAAACACCCGCCGGATCCGAAACATCGTTCTTGTTCCGCAAGGCGTCGACGACCAACCGCTCGACCAGCTGAGCGAACGTCAGGCCCGCTCGCTCGGCCGCGGCCGTGAAGCCGGCATCGGGCGCAATGCAAGGGTTGGCGTTCACCTCCAGCACCCACGGGCGGTTCTCGCCGTCCACGCGAAAGTCCACGCGAGCGTAGCCGCGCAGGCTCAGCACCTGCCAGCATCGCTGGGCGATCTCGATCAACTCGGCCAACAACGGGCGGTCTGCGTCGCTAGAGTCGAAGGTCCGCGGCGTGTGGTGGTACTCGTGCGTGTCTTCCCGCCACTTGGCGCTGTAGCCCACGATCCGCGGCTTGCCCTCGGCAAAGTCGATAAATTGTATCTCCGCCGGCGGCAGAACCTGCACGCCGACCGATGCCGTTCCTCCATCCGCCGCCAGCAACGAGAGATTGAACTCGCGACCATCGATGAAGCACTCGGCGAACGCGCTGCCACCCAGCCGGTCCCGTCGGGCGGCAAGTTCGGCCGCCAACTCGGCCGCGGAACCAAATTCCCGAACCGAATCGTCCTCCAGGCCGACCGAAGCCTCTTCCCAAACCGACTTGATGATATATCGGCCGGCTGCCGGTTCCGTTCGGCCCTGAAGCATCTCGGGCGTGAACCAAGGCGGCGTGGGAATGCCGCTTGAGGCCAGGATCTGCTTCGTCAGCGTCTTGCTCGACGTGACGAACATCGCTTCCGTACCCGCACCTGTGTACGGGATTTGCAGACTGTCGAGCAATGCGGGCGCCAGGTAGATCAGCCGCCCCTGGCCGCCGACCGACTCGACGAGATTGAACACGCAATCGGGCTTGCGGTCCCGCAATTCGCGCGCCGCTCGCTCGAGATTGAGTGTCAGACCGAGCCGCTCCGACTCATGCCCCAGCTCGCCCAGCGCCTGGGCGACGCAGTCGGCCTGTACCAGCGTGTCCAGCTCGTCCGGCCGAGCATCGGCTCGGACTTCGTCGTGGAGAATGACGACCTTCATCGATGCTCCGCTTGCGGTCACCGGCTTTTGCGCCTGCCGGGGGGCGGGCGTCTCGCCCGCCTCACATTCATGACAATATGAGTGCACGCCGCAGCCTGCGCAGGTTCAATGTCCGGGCTCTTTTCGCCCCGCAGAGGCACTCACGCGCGTCATCGCCGAGGCGACAATGCGCTCAATGAGTTCCACGTACGGGATCCCCACGGCCGTGCACAGGATGGGCAGGTCGGAGTGCTCGGGATGCAGGCCCGCCAGCGGGTTCACCTCTAGCACGCAAAGCCGCCCGGCGGCGTCGGCTCGCAGATCCACACGTCCGGCATCCCGGCAGCCCAATCCGCGCCAAGTCCGCAGGGCCAACTCCTCGGCCTCGGCGGCGAGCGAGGCGTCGGCCAACTGATAACGGCACAGTTCCTCGCAGTTCTCCTTGTTCACGTATGTGTAGGCGTCGCCCTCGGCGTGGGCGAGCAGCACGATTTCCAGCGTGCCGATGGCCCGCGCCCGCGGACCTGTTCCCGTGATGCCCACGGTGACTTCGCGCCCCGGCAGGAACGTCTCGACCAGCACGGGCTGTCGATACGTGGCCAGCAGATGCCGGCACTGCCGCTCCAGTTCGGCCGCGTCGCGCACCTTGGACTGTGCCGTAATCCCTTTGGCCGTACCCTCCGCCACCGGCTTGACGAACAGCGGGTACGGCAAGTGCACGTCCGCGATGTCGGCCTCGCACTCGACGACCTTGAACCCCGCGGTGGGAATGCCAAGGCTCGCCAGTACGTGCTTGGTCAGCCCCTTGTGCAATGTCAGCCCGGTGACCACCGGATCCGAAAACGTGTACGGAATGTCGTAGGCATCCAGCAGCGCCGGCACCTGCGACTCGCGGCCCACGCCTCGCAATCCTTCAGCGATGTTGAACACGAGATCCCATCGGCGGCCCACCGCCAGCGCTTCGACCAGCCGGCGGACGTTGCCGATCCTCTGCGTCTCGTGCCCCAGTCGCCGTAATGCGCTCTCGATGGCGTCGATGGTATCGGGGCGATCGAACTCGGCGGTCTCTTCCTCGCCGTAGCCTTCGGCCAGGTAGTCAGCCCGCAGATCGTATGTGAGTCCCACTATCATGGAAGCTTTCCTTGCCCGCCCGCAGTTCGGCATACAGGATGCGGTGCCAGCGGACGGCATCGGCGGCTCGCATGTTCAGGACCTGCAAAATCGTGCTGCCCGGCGGAACGACTTGGCTCGGACAATCGCCCGACACGCCTACAATACCCACCGCGGTGTACTCGTACGGATACAGCCGGCATACCAGCGGGCGCACCTCCAGCGGCAACTCGCATCCCGCCGGACCGAGGAACCGGCAGTCGCCGTTCTCCTTTCGAGTCAGCACGGGTCGAGTCCCGTCGGGCAGGAACACCGACTGGAGCCAGACCGGATCATCGTCCTGATCGAGATAAGAAGGATCAGCCGGCGCGCGATACTCCCAGAAGTCCCGGATGCCGGTGTGAACAGCGATTCGCTCGCGGTCGCCCGCGGTGACGAATATCTCACGCTGCTGGCAACAGGTCTTGCCCAGCTGCGCGCATTTCACACAGCCCCAGACGTCCGGTTTCTCCCGGCCGGCCACGACAGCCGGAGAAACCTGTTCGCCCATGATGCCTTATCCACCTTGCGGTAACGGATCGGGATACCGGAACACCTTGCCTTCGTAGTTGCGAAGCAAGAGGTAGTCGCCTTCACGACCGACCACCGGTTCGGGAAAGAGCGGGATTTTGCCGCCCCCGCCGGGAGCGTCGATGACGAAGGTCGGCACGGCATAACCGGTCGTGTATCCGCGCAGCCCGGCCACGATCTCGAGCCCCCTTTCTACCGGCGTGCGGAAGTGACTCGAGCCCGAGATCGGGTCGCACTGATACACGTAGTAGGGCCGAACGCGGATCTTGAGCAGGCCGTGCACCAGCCGCTTCATGGTCTCGACGTCGTCGTTCACGCCACTGGACAGCACGGTCTGGCTGCCCAGTGGGATGCCCGCGTCGGCCAGCCGGGAACACGCCTGGGCGACTTCGGCCGTAATCTCCGCCGGGTGCATGAAGTGGATGCTCATCCACAACGGATGGTAACGGCGCAGCATCCGAACCAGTGACGGCGTGATACGTTGCGGCAGGACGGCCGGCACCTTGGTCCCGATCCGCAAGAACTCCACATGCGGAATCGCCCGCACCCGCGACAGAATCCACTCCAGCCGCTCGTCGTTCATGGTCAGCGGATCGCCGCCCGACAACAGCACGTCGCGAACCTCGGGATGCGCCGCAATGTAGTCGATGGCCCGCTGATACTGTGCTTGGTTGAAGTGATACTCCCCCGAATGCCCGACCATGCGAGCCCGGGTGCAGTATCGACAGTACGTCGCGCAGAAATTCGTCACCAGGAACAGCACACGATCGGGATAGCGATGCACCAACCCCGGCACGGGGCTGTGATGGTCCTCGCCCAACGGGTCGTCGGCTTCACCGGCGGTTCGTGTGAACTCCGCGCTAGTGGGGATCATGGTCTTGCGCAGCGGATCGGCCGGATCGTCCGGGTCGATCAGCGCGGCATAGTACGGGGTAATCCCCACCGGCAGCCGCCCGCCGATCCGCATGACCGTCTGCCGCTCATCTTCGGACAGCCGAAACACGCGCTCAAGTCCCGCCAGATCTCGAATGCGATTGCGCAGTTGCCATTGCCAGTCGTTCCAGTCGAGCTGCCGGGATCCCGGGAAAACTCGACGGCGAAACGCCTCGGACTGCTTGCTGATCAAGAGGGAGGGTGAGCGTGGTGGTTCGGCCAGCCGCCGAATGCTTCTTGACTTGGTGGTTGCTCCGTTGACCCCCGTGAGGACCGGCGAATCCAGGGTTGCCAGGGCCGGTTCCAGGACAGGAAGACCGATTGAATTACGGCCTGCGCCGCCGGGCTCCGGATCGGAGCCCAGACTCTGTTCGTCCATACGGTTTGAGATACCTCATGCGGCAATCGGTCGCGTCGGTCCGCAGACGCACGGACAACAGAACTGGATCTCCTGTCGACTCGAACCGTCTTGCCGCGCATCCTTGCGTTTGCGTGTGCATTGCATGAGTAAGTACCTCAGAATTGACGGAAGTCAAGAGGAATGTTCAGAATTTATGTGGAGAAGGTCGTTTTTCTATCCGCCTAGACCGCTTACGACAGTGCGCAAGCCTCTTGGCTCTCGGCGCGCTTGCGACGGGTAAGAGCAAGGGTTGCCGACGCCGATCACGCTCGTGGACGAATCGAACACTTGGCGGTAGTCTTACGCCTCCGGCAAATCACCATAACCTGACCCCGAACGAGAGGACCCGTATGCGATCCATACTCGCCGTTCTGGTAAGCCTGATGCTGGCATCCGTCGTCTCGGCGCAATCCCGGCCCGCGCCACCCGATGACTTCCCCCGCTTCATCGTGCCCGGCCAGGAGACCGCCTTGACCAGCCTACGGGAGCTCTATTGGCTGCACTACCAACCGCCGGCCGGACCGCTGGCCACGCTCTGGGATGACTGGATGACCAGCCCGACGCTGTGGCCCGCCGTAACCACCGGCGGAAGAAGCGACGCGCTGCGGCAAGCCTGGGCCCACACGCTGTTGACGCGGCACATCGATCCCGACGGCTACGTGGCCACGCATCAGCATGCCTCCATCGCCCACCAGGATGGCTGGCCCTTCCCGTTCTGGGGCGATGCCGGCACCTGGGGCCACCACTTCTCCCTTCAGCATGTGCCCCCGGGCTGGCATGGGACGGCCGAACAGAACCAGGACGGCTGGGAGATCCTCGGCGGACGGGACCTGGGCATCGAGAACGCCGCCTGGAACATCCGGCTGACACAGCCGGGCGCCGGCGTGCGCACGCCCTCCACCATCAACCCGGCATTCAAGCTGGGGATCCTGGCCGAACGCGCCCCCTTCCTCCAGCTCCGCTGGCGAGCGACCGGCCTGGAGAAGGCCCAGCCGTACGTGGAGTGGGCGACTGAAGACCAGCCCGAGTTCAGCCCCGAGCGCCGCTTCTACTTCGCCCCTGTGAGTAATCCGGCCGCGAAACGGGTGACCACGAAACCTGAATCCAAAAACCCACATCTCCAAGCCCCCATCACGTATACCATGATCCCCGTCTTCCGCTCGCCCGCTTGGAAAGGTCACATCACCCGCCTGGGCATTCATTTCGACAACCCTGGCGAGGCGACGGTCGGCATCCAGGCCTTCTTCACGCAGTACGACACCCGTCACAACATCAACAACCAAAACTTCATCCGCGGCAGCGCCAAGTACTTCTGGTGGACGCGGGACCTGAACTTCCTGCGGAACAACCTCCAGCGAATGCGCCTGGCCCTCAGGTATCTCATGACCGACCTGGGCGGCGAGCGGGAGAAGTGCATCCTGGCTTCCTTCCCCGGCCACGACGGCCGATCCGGCTTCACCCGCAAGCCTGACGGAACCAAGGAACTCCATCCCGGGCGGAGCATCGGCCACAACTACTGGGACATCCTGCCTTGCGGCTACCGCGATACGTTCGCCACGCTCTACTACTATGACACGCTCCTCGTGATGGCCCGACTGGAGGCCGAAATTGCCGCCCATCCCGAGTGGAACCTGCCGGCGGGCCCGTTGGCCGTCGATCCCGCCCGGCTCATCGCCCACGCCGCCGAGGTCAAGGCCTACGCCAACGAGCACTTCTGGAATCCGGCGACCGGCCGCTTCATCCTGGGGCTGGACGTCGACGGCAAGTTCCACGACTACGGCTACACCATGGTGAACTGCGAGGCCATCCACCACGACCTGGCCACGCCCGAGCATGCCGAGTCCATTATGAGCTGGCTCACCGGCGAACGGACGGTCGAAGGCGACGATGCGACGGGCGAGGATATTTACCGCTGGCGCTTCGCCCCGCGATCCAGCACCAAGCGCAACATCGACTGGTACTGCTGGTGCTGGAATGCGCCCGAGAGCATCCCGTACGGGGCCCAGGTCCAGGACGGCGGGGCCGTCCTCGGCTTCTCGTATCATGACATCATGTCACGATTGAAGGTCCGCGGTCCCGACGACGCCTGGAGCCGCTTGACCGAGATCGCCGCCTGGTTTGACGAAGTCCAGGCTGCCGGCGGCTATCGCGAGTATTACAAGGACGGCAAGCGCGGCACCACGCTCCAGGGCGGCGGCACGGCCGGCGGACTCGGCCTGGACGCCGAGTTTTTCGAGAGCATCCTCGTGCCCCAAGTCATCCTCGACGGCTTCCTCGGCTTCGCGCCGCGCGCCGACGGCTTCGCTCTCAACCCGCGCCTGCCCTCGAGCTGGCCCGAGCTCACCGTCACCCGCATCCGTTTTCACCGCACGGTCCTGTCCATCACCGTCAAGGGCGGCTCGATCTTCATCGATTCCGAGGGGACCATTCCCTGGCCCACGTTCGTCTATTTGCCCGCGGCTCGCTATCGCGTGGCCTACGGCGCTGCCGACGACACGACGGATTCGGACACGGACGCGCGCACAGTCGAAGTCGCCGCGGGCCAGGGTATTCCTGTTGACCTAGGCAACAACCGCCGGCTGATTCTGCAGAAGAAGTAGCAATCAGCGCGAGCCGCCGGACTTGCCTCGGCGGACTCAGTTCGAATGGGGTTCGTCCGTTTGCGCGAGCGGTGTGCGAACAAACGGAGAAGCCAAATGGCTCACAGCTCATCGCTCATCTTCCGAGAAGTGCGCGAACTGACGGACGAAGGAGTCGGCGGGGTCAAGCCCCGCCGTTCGCTGGTTCTATAGGAGTCGCTGGATCCATCAGAGCCGCGCACAAAAAAAGCCCCGGTAGGGGGAACCGGGGCCATCGGCTAGCCATCGCTCGCTCCAGCTCATATTCCGGTCGGGGTAAACCGGAATGTATGGTAGGTTGCTGGCGCTTGCGAATAGCCGTCGGCCATCCGGCACGAAGCCGGACAGCCCAAAGGGGAAGCAACCATTTGATTCTAGCCCGGTAAAAGTGACCGGGAAGGCTCCCCACGCATATTTTCCGACTGAAAATCAAAGCACGTTCAGCTTTCGGAGGTAAACACCTCTTTCTTTCCAGCCACAGCACAGACACGCCAAACAGGCTTCAAATCCATGCGCTTCTCGTGGCCGAAAACGACAAGCCGCCGAGCCGCCGTCACCCCAACTTGCGATAGGTTCGCAGCAGATGAATGAGCTTCGCCAGATCTTCCGGCGGTTTAGCCTCAATTTCGGTGGTGGTTTCGTAAATGGGATGCTTGAACCGGATGCGATACGCGTGCAACGCCTGCTGGTTGGTGATCGGCAGGTCGCTGCCTTGGCCGGTGAGCTGGAGTTCGGAAACGTGGTGGCCACCGTAGAACGTGTCGCCCGCCATGGGATGGCCGATGTACGACATGTGCACGCGAAGCTGATGCGTGCGTCCGGTTTTCGGATGCAAATGCACGAGTGAGTAGCCGCGGAACCGCTCGACGACTTCGTACTCCGTGATGGCTTCCTTGGCCAAACGGTTCATTACGCCGGCGTGGCAACCGGGGATGATATAACGATCCTTGATCGTCGGATGTGCTGCCAGCGGCGCATTGATCACGTCGCTGTCCAGTTGCGGCGATCCTTCGACCACGCCGAGGTATGTTTTGCGCACGATTCGCTGCTCGAACTGTAGCGACAACCGCCAGTGAGCTTCGTCCGTCTTGGCCACCAGCATGACACCGGTGGTGTTCTTGTCCAGACGATGCACGATACCCGGGCGGAACGGGTCCTCGCCGTGGCTCAACGAACTGGCATAGTAGGCCAGGCCGTTGGCCAGCGTGCCGGTCTGCGTGCTCTTGGACGGGTGGACGATGATCCCCTTCTGCTTGTTGATGGCCAGCAGGTGGTCGTCCTCGTAGATGATGTCGAGCGGGATATTCTCCGGGATCAGGTCGTACGGCTCGGGCGGCGGAATGACCAGTTCGATGCGGTCCTGGCTGTCGGGCTCGTAGCTTGCCTTGGTCGGCTTGCCGTTGACCAGGATGTCGCCCTGCTTGATCAGCCGCTGGATCATGGTTCGCGACAGCCGCGGGAAACGGGCGTGCAGGTACTTGTCCAGACGCCGGCCGGGCAGACGGCGACGAACCACCAGCGTCACCCGCTGCGCTTCGTCGCTGTCGGTATCGAGCGGACGATCGGCCAGCTCCTCATTCAACAGAACATCATCTTCAGGCTCGATGCCCATTCACACCTCAAACCGGCACATCGCGGTAAGTACAGGAGAATCCGGAGGAAACGTCCAGAGCCTTTATAGGTTAGCCGTGCCGGCGGAGTGTGTCAAACGCGCCCACGCCACCGACCAAGGCCAGTCAGGCTCCTTCCGCGAGGGGCGCCCCCAAACGCAGATGCCTCGCCTGCGACCGGCCGTTTACGGCTGCCGCTGGCGAGGCATCGTGTGTTGGACTTCAGGCTTGGAGGATCCCGCCGAAGCCGGCCTCCCAAAACCGACTTGCGAAGTCGGCGTCACAGGCCCTGGTTGCCCAGCTTCCGGCGAAGTTCGTCTCGTTCGCGAATCGTCGCTTCGCGATCGAAGATCAGGTACTTGATCATCAGTTGCCACTCGGCGACGGCCTCGCGCACCCGCGCGAAGTTTTGCTCGAGTTCACGGTGCCGCTCGATGGTCTCATCCAGAATCTGCAGGAGAGCCCCCCGCTGCCCCTCGGGTAACTCGTTGATCCGCTGCCTGGCCTCTTCGATGCTCGTCCTGAATGTCTCTTCGGTCATTCTGGGCTCTTCCCTCCGGCCCCCCAACAGCGGGATCGCTCTGTCCCGCGACCGGTACTCAACTCTATGCTTGCGGCAAACGCATAGTCCAGAGGCCCGCCAAATATTCGTGCCAATCGACCACGCCGCCCACCCGCGACGCCCGGTAATCCAGTCGCTACAATCTGCACCCTGCTGTTTTGGGATATCCGGGATGAATGACGACCGAAACGTTTCCGACGCTTGGCCGGAGGAGCCAACCGAGATGATGCCGTCCCATCCGCCGCGCGGGCCGGTGGCCGATGCAGCGGGCGAGGACGCCTCCGCTCGCGCTGCCGAAGCGCGGCGTCATACACGCCAGGAGAACCGAATCGGCATTGTCTACGGCGTGGCCGCATTCTCCTGGTGGGGACTGATGCCCGTTTACTTCAAGGCCGTATCCCGCGTGCCCGCACTGGAGGTGCTGGGTCATCGGGTCTTCTTCTCCACGCTGTTTTTATGGGGACTGTTGTTGGGGCGCCGCCGGATCCGTGCGGCCGTCACCGCGCTGGCCAACCGGCACACGCTGCTGATTCTCGGTGCCTCGACCAGTCTCATCGCCGGCAACTGGCTCGTGTTCATCTGGGCGGTCGGGCATGCCCAGATCACGCAGGCCAGCCTGGGCTACTTCATCAACCCGCTGTTCAACGTGATGCTCGGGTATGTCTTCCTGGGCGAGCGCTTGCGCCCCATGCAGAAATGGAGCGTGCTGCTGGCCACACTGGGCGTGGTGATCCTCACCGTTCACTTTCGCGAAGTACCGACGGTGGCCTTGCTTCTGCCGGCTACGTTTGGGCTATACGGGCTGATTCGCAAGGTGGCCCACGTCGACGCCCTGGTCGGCCTGACCGCCGAGACCACGCTGCTCACGCCGCTGGCTCTGGGCTATCTGGTGACGATTACACTCCAGGGACGCGGGCATCTCGGCACGGTCTCACCCGAACTGGACGTGCTGTTGGTGTCGTCAGGCGTGGTGACCGCCCTGCCGCTGATCTGGTTCCTTAACGCCGCCCGCCGTCTGCGGCTGTCCACGCTCGGATTCCTGCAGTACATCGCCCCCACGGTGCAGCTTCTGCTGGGCGTGATCGCGTACCGTGAGCCGTTCACGACCGTGCACCTGCTGAGCTTCGGCCTGGTCTGGACCGGTCTGGCCGTGTATATCATCGATGCCGTGAAACGCATGGACCGCTGATGTCCTCTCCGATTCGTCGTTCTTCGGGGAGCGAGCATCCTGGCCGCCTCATCATGCCTCATCCGTGCGCGCTCGTGTCATCCTTGGTCTCAACCCGCCGGTCCCCGAAACCGCGTGCTCTCGCGTTCCCAGATTTTTCCTCAGCAGCCACTGGTCGCCCTGGACCAGAATAGCAATTGGATCGAACGTGACTTCGCCGTCGCGCACGGGCCGGGTGTTCACCCGCGTGTAGCCCAGGCGCTCGTACAGCCGAAGCGCGGCCACGTTCGAACGCTCCACGCTCAATTCCGCCCGGGCGAACTGGCGGTCACGCAGAATCCGCTCGGCAGTTTCCAGCAGGCGCCTTCCGATGCCCCTGTTCCGCAGGCAGGGAAGAACACGAGCGGCCCAGATCACACCCGTGGAATCCACTTCACGTCGCGTCAGATCGATCCACACCTGGCCCGAGGCGACACCGTTGACCTCGGCCACGAGCATGAGCGACTCGCCGCGTGCCTGAGCGGCGAACGTGTCCTCCATGATGCCGCGATCGGGCGTGAACTGCCCGAACCACTCGAGCACCGGCAGATCTTCGCGCCGACAGGTCCGGATGACCACGTCGAGTGTGATCCCAAAACGGTCGAAAACCTCCGGCTCGGCCAACCACTCGCAGTGGTTCGTGACGGATCGCTCATTCTGCCGGTGACGCTGCATGATTCGCTCCCGATGCCGGTCGAAGCTGCGACGGCGCGCGTCAGACGCCGTCGCCGGGTCGGCCGATCGCACGCCCCCACTCGTATTTGTAGTCCTCCCGGCCGCGGAGAACATCGAATCCGCGCATCCCCTCCCCGATGGCTTGCTCGAGGGCGTGGGCAACGAGCAATTTGCCCGGCGAAAGCCGTCCATATTCGGGATCGAAACCGCCCAGGTAGTAGTACAACCGACGGGAGCGCACGCCGGCGTGATCGGCCTGCATGGCAATGCTTCTCCGAGCATCGCGTGCTGCCTCTCGGTTCGCACCGCGAGCTCACCTCGCCGCTCCGAGCCCGATTTCGCCGGCGGCGCCGCAGGGCCGGCCGGTCGTGCGGGCGCTCGTGCGTGCCGGCTCGGCATAGCGCCGCAGCATCCGCACACAGAACTCGGCGTACTCCTCCGACTGCCGGGGTGGGCTGGTGTGATGCGGCGCCATTCCCCGGTGCTCGGGCGTGAAGCAGAACGTCACCGTCACGTTGAAGTCCCGCAGCGCCTCCATCTGGCGGTCGAACCATTCCATCGCGTTCGGTTGGTATGAGTCCGCCCAGCTCAGGCCGGTCCGTAAATAGCGAACGCCCAACCGGCGCATCCATTCGACAGCCTCGTCCAGCCGATGATCCTGGTAATGGAACCACTGACACAAGCCCAATTGCGGCGTGTGCCGCATGAACTGCTCGAGCGCGGGCTTGGGACTCCCATCCTCGCGAAGCAGGCCGAGGTAGAAGTGCCGATAATACGCCGAGCCTTCCGCCTCGCGATGGCGCGTGGTCGCCGGCCACGCCCGGGGCAAGTCATACAGGCTGTACCAGTGAATGCGATCGGCCCGGCCGCAGAGCAGTTCCGCCGTGCGCTGCACGCCCCAGACCTGCACCTCCTCCGCGCCGAACGAAGACACCCCCACCTCCGACACCCACACCGGCAGTTGCGTCACGGCTTGGATTTCGGCAAGTTTCGCCGGCCAATCGTGAATGGGCCAATGATTCCAATCCAACGGAAAACCGTGCACCGCCACCACGTCCACGTCGTCGAGAACGCCGAAGCCGTCCATTCGCTCGATGAACAGCGGATCGATGGGCGAGATGCCGCCCAGCACCCGCGGCAAGCCCGGCCACTCCGCCCCGATCGCCCGACCCGCAAGCTTGACCATGTGGGCGAACCTCGACCAGTCCTTGTCGATTTCAAAGTCCCAATGCGACTTGTTGTTCGGCTCGTTCCACAGCATCACTGCTTCGATCATCCGCGCGTTCTCCTCCCGCCAGTGCGGCACCGGCATCCGCCAGTGTCGATGAACGAACACGACGGCTCACGACGAATGCGATCGTCGAGCCGCGTACACGGGTCGCGGCCCGTCTGGACCGTCCGGCATCTCCCGCCGCCGGCAGACGAACACCTCCGGCTCGGGATGACTCAGGATTTCGAATCCGGCACTGCGTAACATCGCTTGCGAGCAGGCGAGGTTCGGAACCCACCAGTTCGTCTCGTCGTTGGCGTACTTATGCTCGATGAAATGCAGCTTGGGCCATCCCGGCGCATTGAAGATGCCCGTCTCCCAGAAGTCGTAATCGGGCTCGACCTCGACGACCTCACGACTGCCTCGCTGCATGGATTGAAAGATCAACAGATCGCGAGCCACCTCGGCGTGAATGAGATCCAGAGCGAGCAGCGGGTGCCGCAAGTGATAAAGCACGCCCAGAAACAGCACGATGTCGAATTTCTCGCCCAGCAGCCCCACGTCGTACACCGACAGCCGGCGATATTCGACGTCCACGCCGAGCACGCCAGCCGCGAATCGGGCCTGCTCGAGGTAGGAATCCGCCCAATCGACCCCGACGACCCGCTCCGCCCCTCGCCGCTTCATCTCGATCGCGTGGAAACCGGCGTTGCAGCCGATGTCCAGCACGGTCTTGCCTCGCAGATCCTGGGGCAGCGCGTCGGCGAATGCTCTCCATTTGACACCCGGGTAGTCGCCCAGGTAATGATCCGGCGCAGTCTGCACACCCTTCAGATTGATGTTGTGAAACCACGGCCCGAGCTCCTTCACCCTACGCTCGATCTCAGCCCGGTCCAGTTCCCAACCCGGATTGTCACCTCGCTCTGCGCTTTGGGGTCTGGTTGAAGCCATAACACACTCGCCGAAGAAGCTCACCGGTCGACGCGTCCGATCGTCGCCGGCGCGGGCCCGGCTTCGGACGACACCATCGAGCTCAGCAGCCGGATCGCCTCGCGGTATCCATGCAAGGTCCCCACGTGCGTGTAGGCTTGGCGGGCTTTCACGCCCCGCGCCTGGCCGCCCCACTGGAAATACGCGTTCACCAGCGTTCCGATGTACTCGCCGCGGCACTGCCGCTCGAGCCCCAGTACGTGCAACTCCTTAATACAAGCCGTGCCACAACGTCGCATGACCATTGCCCCAGGGCGAATTGATCGACAGGCCGAACACGACAATCTTCATGCTGCCCCCTGAACGCATCAGCCGGTTAGAACCGGGGAGCGAGCATCTTGCCCGCCTAATCAGCACGCCTCTTCGCCGCGGATGAACGCGTCCAACCTCATCCGGGCCTGGCTGTCGGTGAACTGTTGGGGCGGCGTTTTCATGAAGTAGCTCGAGGGGCCGGTCAGCGGGCCGCCGATGCCGCGATCCAGAGCCAGCCGTGCGCAGCGAATCGCGTCGATAACCACGCCGGCCGAGTTAGGCGAGTCCCAGACCTCCAGTTTCATCTCGCACAACAGCGGCACGTTCCCGAACGTCGTACCTTCCATGCGAATGTGGCAGAACTTGCGGTCCGCCATCCAGGGCACATAATCGCTCGGGCCGACGTGAGCGTCGGCGTCGGCGATGGGATAATCGAGCTGGCTGGTGACGGCCCGGGTTTTGGACAGCTTCTTGGATTCCAGCCGCTCGCGCTCGAGCATGTTCATGAAGTCGGTATTGCCCCCGAAATTCAGTTGGTAGGTCCGGTCCAGCCGCACACCTCGATCGCGGAAGAGGTTGGCCAACACACGGTGGCTGATGGTCGCACCAAGCTGGCTCTTGATGTCATCCCCGATGAGGGGCAGACCCTTGTCCTCGAAACGGACCGCCCACTCCGGCTTCGAAGCGATGAACACCGGAATGCAGTTGATGAATGCACAACCGGCCTCGAGCACCTGCTCGGCGTACCACTCGGTGGCCTTCTGCGATCCCACCGGTAGGTACGACACGACAACCTCCGTACCCGTGTCGCGCAGGACGCGAGCGACGTTGACCGCCGGTCCCGGCGCCTCTTGGATGATTTCCCGAAGGTACTTGCCCAGCCCGTCGTGCGTTGGCCCTCGGCGGACCGGCACGCCCAACTCGGGTACGCGGGCAAACTGATACGTGTTATTCGGTGCGGCGAATATCGCTTCGGCCAGATCGCGTCCGACCTTGGTGGCGCTCACGTCGAACGCGGCCGAGAACTCGATCTCGCCCACGTGATAGCCTCCGAGCCGCACGTGCATCAGCCCGGGCACGAACTGTCCGTCGTCGGCATGGCGGTAGAACTCGACGCCCTGCACCAGCGCCGACGCGCAGTTGCCCACGCCGACGACGGCCACGCGTATGGGTTTTCTTCGACTCATCTTCGTATTGACTCCCGCGAGCCAGAGTGGCCGGGACAAGGCACAAGTGTGGCCCGCCGCCGCCTTGTTCGCCCCTGGAGATCATCCGCTCCCGACCCCTCCTCATCTGCTTGGGACGGATTGTGGCTGGACTTTGTCCCCGTCGGCGACAGATATCTGTCGCGCGCATACCGGTACACCCGTCGGCGACCGCATGATGTCGGTCAAGATGACGCGCCGGCGCATTCTAGCGCTGTATCCGCCGGCCGGCCCTTGCCCATTTCAGGGACGCTGGCATCTCGCCCGCCCGATGCATGCAAGATGCCGTCCCATCAAGTGGTCTGACGGAACCAACGGCAAACCGCTCGCGTACGGCCACACCATCCGCCACAGCGGTGCGTTCAGGACATTCGCGGAGAGAAGATGAAGCCGGAACAGGAAAGCGATTCTACGCCCTCAGTTCCCGGCGAAGCATGGCGGGCAAGTCGAAATTCTCCTGAGGCATGGTGCGCCACTCGCGGTGAAACCGGTCCACTTGCAACTGCCGTTCGGCCATCGACCGATACAGGCCGCCCTGAGCGAGCAGCTCCTCATGCGTGCCCTGCTCGGCGATCCGGCCGCGATCCATGTAGTAGATCATGTCGCAGTCGGTAACCGCGCTGATCCGGTGCGACACGAGGACGATGGTGCGCCGCCCTTTGAGCTTCCGCAACGACTCGGTGATCAGGTGCTCGTGATGAGCGTCCAAAGCGCTGGTCGGCTCGTCGAGCACGATGATGGGGGCTTGCGTCAGCAGAGCCCGGGCTACCGCAATGCGTTGGCGCTGGCCGCCCGAGAGGTTCATGCTGCCTTCCGTGAGCGCGGACTGATAGCCTTCGGGCAATGCCTCGATGAACTCGGCCGCGCCGGCGAGTTCGGCGGCTTCACGGATCTCCTCGAAACTTGCGTCGGGCCGCGCGTACGCGATGTTCTCTGCAATCGTGGTAGGCAGCAGCACGCTGTCCTGCAACACGAGGGCGAGGTGCCGGCGCAGATCCTGCAGTCGAATGTCGCGCATGTCGTGCCCGTCGAGCGTCAGCCGGCCGCCGGTCGGGTCGTAGAAACGCGGCAGCAGGTTCAACACCGTGCTCTTACCGACGCCGCTCGAACCGACGAACGCGACCATCCGGCCCGGCTCGATGCGCACGCTCACGCCTTGCAGCACCGGCTTGTCATCGCCGTATGCAAATGACACGTCGTGGAGTTCGAGCACCCGGGGCTGAACCGGCAGCCGCACCGCCCCCGGCTTGTCCGTGATGACCGACTCGCGATCGAGGACCTCGAACACACGCCGGGCCCCTGCCACGCCGCCCTGAATGTTGGGCCCGATGCCGGTGATCTTGCACAGCGGATCCCACAGCAGGCCAAGGTACGAGGTGAAAATCATCAGGTCGCCCACCGTCAATCCACCGGCTCCGGGTTCGACGAACAGGTTGTGCCAGACGAGATAGCCGCCGTAGCCGAACACCGCCGCACCGCCCACGCCGAAGATCGTGCCCACGGTCAACCAGTAGAACATCTCCTGCCAATTGAGCCGCCACCACGCTTCGATGTTCCGGCGGATCGTGCCGTGAAACTGCTGAAACTCGTCCTGCTCGCGGCAGAACGCCTGCACCAAGCCGACCGACGACATGGACCGTTGCACCGTGGTGGTGTACTCCGACTCGACCTCGCGGGCCTCCAGCGTCCGCCGCTCGAGCCGGCGGCCGAACAGCACGTTGGCAGTCATGAGAGGCGGCGCGATCGACAATGCCACCAGCGTGAGCGTCACGCTGCGAGAGCTCAGCGTCCACAGGATGAACACCAGGCTGAAGACGGCGATGAACGTGGAAATGAAGACGCCCAGGATGGCCTGGCAGCCGTACGTGTCGTAGCTCAGGCGAAAAATGGCGTCGCCCTGCGGCTGCGCGCGATGATAGCTGAGATGTAGCGCCTGCAGCTTGCGATATAGATCGCAGCGAACCCGCATCAACCCGTGGTAGTTCACCCGGTTGTTGACCACCGTGCGAGCCATGGTCAGCAGGTCCTGCGTTGCCTTCATGAGCAGCCCGATGACCGCCAGACCGATGATCTGGCCGAGACGACTCTCGGGAAGCGGCGCGAGGAACAGGCGATAAATGAAGCCCTGCTGGAGACTGTTCGACAGCACGGAGTCCACCAGCACTGCCATGGGCCAAGCCATCAGCAGCCCCAGACCGGTGTTGGCGGCAATGATGACAAGCAGCAGCACGACCAACGGCAGGTCAGGCCGAAAATAGGACAGCGCCCGCAGGTAGAACCGCACCTGCTCGCGCCAGCGTTCCCGCGCCGTAGCGCGGGGTCTGCCGCCCGAACCGTCCGCCTCCGAATCCTGGGCTGCCTGCGTCTTCCAAGTAGCCGCGCTCACCAGAAAACCTCCCGCCGCCTACGGTCGGGACCGGCTGATGCCCGATCCGCCGCATGGGCAAAACTATTACTGGATGATCAGCGAGAGGTTCGAAGGAAGTGAAAAGAACCATCCAACAACGCCGCGCCGTTGCGGGCGGGCGAACGATATAACCCGGCAAGCGGTGGCGACGCCACTCGGAGGCGGGCATCTTGCCCGCCTCACGTCCTGATCGGCAAGAGAACCGGGTTCAGGCTTCGGCGGGCTGAAGGGCCCGAAGCTTCTCGGCGAACTCATTGATGATGTAGTCGGGCGTGGAGGCGCCGGCGGTCACGCCTGCGACCTTGTGGCCGGCCACCATCTCGGGCCTGAACTGATCCCACGACTCCAGGTGATACGTGGGCAACCCGTGCTGCTCGCAAATCCGAGCCAGCTCGCGCGTGTTCGCGCTGTGCAGTCCGCCCAGAACGAACATCACGTCCACCTCGGCGCACAGCTCCGCCACCGCTTCCTGCCGCCGCACCACTTCGAGACACAAGGTGTTCACGACCTTGAGCTCGCGGAAGGGCCGGGCGGCGATGGCGCCGATCATCCGGGCCACATGCTCGGGAGCGTGCGTGGTCTGGGCGACGATGCCGAGACGCTCGCGCCGCGGCAACAGCCGGTCGAGATCGGCTTCGCTGTCCACCACGATGACATCCGGCGCATAGCCGATGACGCCGCGCACCTCGGGATGGTTGGCGTCGCCGATCATGACCACGCGGTAGCCTTCCTCGTGCAGCTGCTTGACCACCGTCTGGGCGCGCTTCACCAGCACGCAGGTCGCGTCCACGATCTCCAACTGTTTCTCGGCCGCCCGAGCGTACGTGTCGGGGCCGGCGCCGTGCGAGCGGACGAGCACGGTCGTGCCGGGCGCCAACTGCTCCAGGTCACCCGACTGGTTCAAACCGGCCTTCTCCAGATCCTGGACGACCTGGGGGTTGTGAATGACCGGCCCCAGCGCCACGACCTTGCCCGGCTCGTGCTCCCGAACGGTACGCTGGGCCAGTTCGATGGCGTCCTCGACGCCGAAACAAAATCCGCGTTTACGTGCCAGCCTGACTTCCATGGACTGATGGGGCCTCCGTTTCGAACCATTGTAGCCGGCGGGCCGGCACGCGACGATGCCAACGCGTCTGCATTTCGATGATGCGGCGGCGGATCTCCTCGGTGAGTTCGTCGGGCGTCATGTCCGCGTATTCTTCCGCGGTGATGGGCTTGCCATACTCGATCACCACGTTGCCCAGGCCGGGAAACTTGCGATGGCGCGGCCACGCCCGCTCCATGCCGTCTATGAGCGTGGGCACGATCGGGGCCTTGACCTTTTTGGCCACCGTGGCCAGACCCGCGAACATGGGACCGATGCGCCCATCCCGCGAGCGCGTGCCTTCCGGAAACGCCGCCACCACGCGTCCTTCCTTGAGCCGCCGCATGGTCTCCTTGATGGCCACCATGTCGGCCGTCCCCCGCTTGATCGGGTAGGCGTTCAAAAACACGATCAGCCGGCGAAACCACTTGTTCTCGAACAGCGTGTCGCGGGCCATGTAATTGCCCTCGCGATACAACGCCATGGTCACCAGCACCGGATCCATGAAGCTCTGGTGGTTACTGACCAGCAGCACGCCCCCCCGCGCGGGAAAATGGTGACGGCCGAACACCCGGGCCTTGAGCAGCAGCACGCAGGTCCATTGGCAGATCAGCCGGCAGAACCAGTAGGACAACCGCATCTCGGGCAGGACTGAACTCAGGAGGGACGGGCGAGAAGTCTGAAGAGAGTCCCCATTCATCGATTCATTTCACCTCGGATGTCTGACTCGCCGATTCGCACTGTTGACTTGACACTGCTCACTTCGCACTTTTCGCCCCGTGTTCCCTGCTTCTTACTACTTCCAGCATCCGTTCCACCACCTCGTGAATGCTCATCCGCGTGGTATCGATTACGACGGCTTCGCCCGACTCGAGCAACGGGGCCCACTGGGCGCGGTCGTTGTCGTCACGGCTGCGAATGTTTTCGAGCACCTTTTCGTAATCGACTTCCTCGCCCTCGGCCACCATATCGATGTACCGCCGCTCAGCCCGCTTGGCGTCGTCGGCGTTCACCAGGAACTTCACGTCGGCGTCCGGGAACACCACGCTGCCCTGATCGCGCCCTTCGGTGACCAGGCTTCCCAACTGTCGGCCGATCTCCCGCTGCTTTTCCACCAGCACCTGTCGAACTCCCGGCACGCGCGAGATGAAACTCGTGTGCTGGTTGACCCGCATGGAGCGGATGGCCTCACTGACGTCCTTGCCGTCCATGACCACCCGCACATGCGTGGGACCGCAATCGAGTTGAATCGAGGTCTGGCGAGCAAGTTCGACCAGCACGTCCGGATCATCCAACGGCGTGGCCGTCTCGAGCGCCTTGTACGTCAGCGCCCGGTACATCGCGCCGGTGTCCAGGTACGGAATCTCCAACGCCGCCGCCAGCTTGCGGGCCGCGGTGGACTTCCCTGAACCGGCCGGACCGTCGATGGTGATGATCATGGTTCAGCACACTCCGTTGGCTGAGCATCGTGCACAGGCGGCAGTCTGAGGTGCTCGCTTTGTGGTGCACACTTTGTGGTGTACGCTTCCAGCGTGCACGTGTGCAGGCAGGATGCCTTCGCCACAATACCTGCACGTTCAAGGCCCACCCTACGCATGAGGCGGGCAAGATGCTCGCCCCCCAAAGCCCCGTTCGAGCGTTGGCCTCCGCCGTCAGAGCACGTTCAACGACGTCCGCCGGTCGGCCTGCGTCACCACTTCGCCATGCAGCGTCAAGGCGGTGGCCGAGGTCACCCGGATGCGGACGAACTGCCCGATGAGCGTCTCGGGCCCGGTAAAGACGACGATTTCATCGCCTCGACTGCGGCCCGTCAACTGGTCGGAGCGCTTCCAGGACACTTCGTGACCGCGCGTCTGCTCCGCCTCCTGAGCCTTGATCGCGGCCTTGCTGTAGCCCTCGACGAGCACCTCGATCTCACGGCCGACCATTGCTTGATGATGAGCCAGACACATGCGCTTCTGCAACGCGGCTAGCTCGGTGTGACGGCGTTGCTTGACGGCCTCGGGGACGTCGTCCGGCAGCCGACGGTCGGCAACCGTGCCCGGCCTCTCCGAGTACTTGAACATGTAAATGTTCTTGTACCGCGTGCGCTCCACCAGCGCGAGCGTCTGCTCGTGATCGGCCTCGGTCTCGCCGCAGAACCCCACGATGAAATCGCCCGCCAGCGAGATCCCCGGCACAACCTCTCGGGCGCGGGCCAGGAGCTCTTCGTATTGCTCGACCGTGTACTGCCGCTTCATGCGCTTCAGCACCTCGTTCGAGCCACTCTGGGCGGGAATGTGCAGGTACTCGCAGACCTTGGGCAGGTCGCGCATTGCCTGCAGGATGTCGTCGGTGAAGTCGCCGGGATAGCTGGTGACGAAGCGAATGCGTTCGATCCCCCCCACATCGTGCACGAGCTCCAGCAGGTCGGCGAAGTTCACGAGCTTGCCCGACTCGTCGCGGTACTTGTAGCTGTTGACCGTCTGACCGAGCAGCGTGATTTCCTTGGCGCCCAGGTCGGCCAGCTTGCGGATCTCCTGCACGATGTGCTCGGGCGGACGGCTGCGCTCCGGCCCCCGCGTGAAGGGCACCACGCAGAACGTGCAGAACTTGTCGCAGCCGCGCTGCACGCGCACGTACGACTGCAGGACACGTCCGTCGGGCGGCACGTCGCGCGACAGGTCCAATGCTTCGATGCTGTCGAACAGCTTGGTACGTTCGGCCGCCGGCGTTCGCCGCGAATGATTCCGCTCCAGCGCGACAGCCAGTCGGTGCGCGTTACCGTCACCCCGCAGCCGCCCGCCCGCACGGCTGGCTTCCGCAGCCTCCCGAGCTTCGAGGACCTCGGCCAGCAGACTGGGGATCTCGTTGAGATTCCCCGGCCCGCAGAGCAGATCGACGTGCGGCGCCTTGGTCTGGATACCGTCGTGGTCGCGTTCGGCCATGCAACCGATGACGCCCACCACCATGTCCGGCCGGCGCTTCTTGAGCTTGGCCACCTCGCCCAGCCGGCTGTAGACCTTGTCCTCGGCATGCTGGCGAACGCTGCACGTGTTGAACAGCACGAGGTCGGCCGTCCGCACATCGTCGGTCGGCTGATAGCCCATACTCGAAAGCTGCCCGAGAACCAGCTCGCTGTCGAGCACGTTCATCTGGCAGCCAAAAGTTTCCAGATAGACGGATTTCATCTGCAAATGCCTATCGCTCCGAAGCTTAGCGGAACACAAACGCCGTCGGCCCTGTCTGATTGTAAAGAATCAGCCCCCCCGGAGCAACGCGGCGGCCCATCCACCGCCCTTGCCCCTCCTGCCCCGCGGGCTCCGCATTCGACATGCATACAAGAAAAGGCTTCCGCCATCCCGCCATCCAGACAGCGGTTGGAAGGCAAGCTTCTGGTGTATTAGTATGCTCCGGCGATACTGGAAAGGACTGCCCGCGGGTCACACCGACCGACGTAGATAAGATACATCATGAGCGACCACCAACCACCCCCCATGCCGCCGTTCGTCGAGACGCCGCCTCGCCGCCAGCCCCCGCCGCCGCGTTCTCACACGCCGCTGCTGCTGGCCATTCTGCTGGGTTTGATCGTGGGCTGGGCGATGTATCGACTGGCGGACGACTGGATGGCTCGCAAGGCTGCCGTGCCTCGCGTGGTCACGCCGCGTGGCGAGCTGGCCGCCGACGAGGCCGCCACCATCGCCATCTTCGAGAACGCCTCGCCGTCGGTGGTGTTCATTACCAGCGTCGCCCTTCAGAGCCGGTTTTTCGGCCTGGACGTCACGCGGATTCCCCAAGGCACGGGCTCGGGCTTCGTGTGGGATCAACAAGGCCATATCGTCACGAATTACCACGTGGTTGCCGGCGCGGCCAACGGTCCCGTGACCTTCGAAGTCGCGCTCGCCGACGGCACCACCTCGCGAGGCGAGGTCATCGGCGTCTCGCCGGAGAACGACCTGGCCGTCTTGCGAATCTCCGTGCCGGCCAGCAAGCTGCGGCCCATTCCCATCGGCACGTCGGCCGATCTGCAGGTCGGCCAGAAGGTATTCGCCATCGGTAACCCCTTCGGCCTCGACCAGACGCTCACCACTGGCATCGTCAGCGCGCTGGGACGTCAAATCCCCTCGCTCAACAACCGCGTCATCAAGGACGTGATTCAGACCGATGCCGCCATTAACCCCGGCAACTCCGGCGGGCCGCTGCTCGACAGCGCGGGCCGGCTGATCGGCGTGAACACCGCCATCTACAGCCCCAGCGGCGCCAGCGCGGGCATCGGCTTCGCCATCCCCGTGGATACCGTCAACCGCGTTGTGCCCGAGTTGATCGCTCACGGCCGCGTGGTTCGCCCACAGATGGGCGTCGCCCTGGCTCACGACAGCCTCGCCCGGCGACTCGGCATCAAAGGCGTGCTCATCATCCACGTCGAGGAGGGCTCGCCGGCGCAGCGCGCCGGCCTCATCGGCACACGGCAGGACGCCCGCGGACGCTGGATCCTCGGCGACATCATCACCGCCATCGACGATACGCCGGTCGACACGGTCGCCGATCTGCTCACCGCCGTCGGCGAACACAAGGCCGGCGACACCGTGCGCCTGACCATCCAACGCGGCGACCGCCGCGGCACGGTCGAGGTCACGCTCGAATAGCCCGCCGGCTTCGCCTGGCACCACACCCCGCGAGCGTCAAGAGCGTGCTGACCTGCGACTTTGGGAGGCGGGCACCTTGCCCGCCTGTTCCCTGCAGAATCCCGGCCCGCGCCGTGCGCCGTTCTCCCATCTGCCTCAATCCACAGAGAACCGTTTCTCTGCTACCTCCGTTCCCTCCTGTCAGCCACTTCCGCGATGCATTCATTCGCATCACCCGCTCCCGATTGACGGGGCGGGTTGAATATGTCAAACTGAGCTTGCCCTGGCATGCCCGCCCGGGCGAGGCCGCCCGCGGCAAACGCGCCGGTGGCGCCCCCCAAGGGGGGCACCGGGGCTGGCTCAGCCGAGCAGGCTCGTTCGGACGTTGTCCGGGGCAAGCGCAAGATCGTCAAGACGTTGCACCCGTAGCTCAATTGGACAGAGCATCGGTCTTCGGAACCGAGGGTTGGGGGTTCGAATCCCTCCGGGTGTAGTTTCCTTGGAAGAAAGCTGTGAGCTGTGGGCTGTGGGCCGGACAGGCCGACGGTTGGGCAACCCCAGCCCCCCGTTCGATCGTGCGCAGATGACGGTCAGCCCCGAACAAGGCGCCCCCTCTGCGATCCGTGGACAATGCAGCCCTCCGACATGACGGCTCACGACATACACCGTTTTCCGCTGCCATGGCTTGTCTGTCACCCCTGCCGGGGCTCCTTCCCATGATGGTGGGGTCGGGTGGCACGCTTGCCGACCGGGGGTTTACGCCGCCCGGTGAGTGACTACTGCCCCTTGCGGGGCAGAAGAATGGGTAGCGCGGTCGCCGACCGGGGGCGGTACGGCTAGTGGCTGCCGCCCCTTACGGGGGCAGAAGAACGGCTACAGAAGACGCGGGCGCGTCCGGACTCGTTCGTACTCGTTGGCTCGGCTCGTGAGCCGCCGACGGTCGATGCCCGCCCCTCGCGCTTCGCGCAACGAAAAGGGGCGGATCGAGTGACCCGCCCCGGATGCGTGTTCGTGATAACCGCTGAGCCTTACAGCGCTCGGCGCTGTCCGTTGCGCCGGATGGGCGCCAGTCGTCCGCCGACTTCCACGATCGACTGCGTCTTGATGATCGTGTAGTCCGCCGGGAAGGAGTGGAACGCCTGCACGTGGAACTCGCGATCCCGAGCTTCAAAGTCGATGAAGCTGAACGGGACGAGCTCGTTCTCGCCAGCCCACTCGTTGAACGTGACCAGGATGCCCCGGTTGCTGCCGTAGTTCAGCAAGTCCCGGTGCGAAGCGTGGAACAGGTTCTGGTTCATCCGCTCGACCTGGGTCGAAAGGATGTACCGCATCCCGTCATCGAACTCTTCCATGTGGTCGCGCTCGCCGCGGAACTGGAAGTGAGTGACCAACCCGTTCTGCGGCAGGACTTCCAAGTCGTCCGTGGTGACCTCGGCGACGCAGCGGCCGGCGGACTGAACCGTCAGCACATGCGACAAGCCGATCACCCAGATGTCGGCCTGGTAGGAAGCGCGTTCAATGTGGCGACTGTGGTGAATCCGGAAAAGCTCCGGATGCAGCGGCCGATGATACAAAGCGAACTTCAGGTCCGCCACACGCTGCAAACTCTCACCTAGTTCCAGTCCCGGTTCCTCAGATGACATAACAAAACTCTCCACAAAACCGACGAGCCTCTCCTCGCCGGTGTTAAAAAAAAGCCAGGGTAATAAACCCGGTACTCAATGCGTCGCTTGAGGTACCGCACCCGGGAGGCTGCTCTGTGCCGCCAAAAACGAATCAGCAACCACCACCACGGCGGCTACTCCCTCCAGGTAGGCGGGGGGGTGGGACGAACGCTTAAGCGGTGATTATACTAATCGGCTCAAGCCCCACCAAGGAAAATCTTTGAAATTTCGCGCCCGGCAGCCAAAAAACTCAGGTTTTGTGCGTACTACGCTTCAACCGCTCCGAAAGTTTTTGCAGGGAAGGTGATTTGGCGTCACCTCCTGTCTTTTTGTACACTCGGGCTCTCGCCCGAGACGCACGGAAGGGACGTGTTCGTGGGTGGAGAAGCGAAAAATCTCGAAGCAGGGCCGTCGGAGTCTGCCGGCGCCGGGAGGCGGCGGCTGATCACCCGCCGGCGCGTGCTGGGGAGCATGCTGGGCTCGGCCGGCCTGGCCGTTGGCGGCGCGGGCTATGCCTACGGGATCGAGCCGGTCTGGCCCGCTGTCACTCGTCTGCAGATGCCTCTGGCGAACCTTGGGCCGGAGTTCGAAGGCGCCCGCCTTATCCAGATCAGCGATCTTCACGTCGGCTCGTCCGTCCCCCTCGACTACCTGCAAAAGTGGATAGACTGGATTGCCGGCCAGCAGACCGACTGGGTCGTGGTCACCGGCGATCTGGTCCACTATTCGCACCACTTGGCCGTGGGTCCCATGGCCCGGCTAGTCAGCCGGCTGCGGGCCCGGGAGGCGGTCCTGACCAGCCTGGGCAATCATGAGTACGGCGCCTGTCGGCCGGGCGGCGGGATGGCTGGTCTGGCCCAACGGGCGGTCAACGCGCTGGCCGGCGAAGGGGTACGAGCGCTTCGGAACGAGGTGGTCACATTCCGCCGGGGCAGATCGGAACTGCACATCGTCGGCATGGACGACCTGTGGGGCGAGCAGTACCGGCCCGACGTCGCCTTCGCCGCCCTGCCGTCCACCGCTCCCACCATCGTGCTGTCGCACAATCCGGATACGTTCGTGGACCTGCTCGATCGGCCGTTCGACTGGATGCTGTCCGGTCACACGCACGGCGGCCAAGTGAACATCCCCTTATTCGGCCCGCCGGTGCTGCCAGTACGTCACCGCCAATTCGCTGCCGGACATTCGTCGCTGGCCGGCAAGAACCTGTACGTCAACCGAGGATTGGGATGGGTGATGCGAGTCCGGTTCAATGCCCGGCCGGAGGTGACGATCTTCACACTGACGCGAGCCTCGACAACGTGACGCTTCGCCACGGTGAACCCGCAGAACGGAGCGCAGGCTCCCAGAAGTGAGTCAAGAGGCGGGCGAGACACCCGCCCCCCGAGCGTAACGGCACTAGCTTAGCCTCTCGCGGACCCAGGCGGAAGCAGCGGCGAGGGCATCGGGGATGCCTTCGGGCTTGTTGCCGCCGGCTTGGGCGAGGTTGGGCTTGCCGCCGCCGCGGCCGTCGATGGCCGGCACGATGTGCTTGATGAGATCGCCCGCCTTGACGCCCTTGGCGATCAGGTCGTCGGTCACCGCCGCGATGAGCATGGGCTTGCCCTCGGCGACGACGCCCAGGCAGACGGCGGCCGATCCCGCCTGCGAGCGCAGCCAGTCGGCGGCCTCGCGAATCTGCTCGACGGGCACCTCGGGCAACTCGCCGACGATGATGGCGGCGCCGTTGACACGCTCAGCCTCTTCGAGCAATTTCTGCCGGACGCCCTTCACGTCTGCGGCCGCCCCCTTGGTCAACTGCTTGCGGAGCTTCTTGATCTCCTCCTGCATGGCGGCGATGCGAGCGGGCAACTGCTCGGGGCCGGTGTTCAGCAGGCCGGCCGCCTCCTTGGCTGTGCGTTCGAGCTGCTGCACGTGCTCGACGGCTCGCGGGCCGGTGACTGCGGTGACGCGGCGCACGCCCTTGGCGATGCCTTCCTCGGCCACGATCTTGAAGAACCCGATCTGGCCCGTACGCTCCAGGTGCGTGCCGCCGCAGAACTCAGCCGAGAACGAGTCAGGCCCGATGCTCACCACGCGCACGACGTCGCCGTACTTCTCGCCGAAGAACGCCCGCACGCCCGGCAGCTTTCGAGCCTCGTCGATGGGCAGCTCGCGCGTGGAGACGTCGAGATCGGCGTAGATCTTTTCGTTGACCAGCCGTTCGACGGCCGCGATCTCGTCGGCGGTCATCGGGGCGTTGTGATCGAAGTCGAACCGCAGCCGCTCGGGATCGACCACCGAACCGTGCTGCTTGACGTGCTCGCCCAGCACGGTCCGCAGGGCCCAGTGCAGCAAGTGGGTGGCGGTGTGGTTCTTGCGCGTCAGGTCGCGAACGGCGGCGACCTCGAGCTGGGCGGCCTGGCCGGCCTCGACCGTGCCGTCCGTCACCTGCCCGACGTGCAGGACGGTGTCGCCCAGCCGTTGCGTGGTCATCACCTCGAACACGCCCGTGCCCGTCCGGATCTGACCAGTGTCACCTATCTGCCCCCCCTGCTCGGCATAGAAGCACGTCTTGTCGAGCACCAGGGCGGTCTGGCCGTCGGCCTCGGTCAGCGAGCCGCTGCTGATGAAGGCGTTGCGGACCACCCAGCCGAGCACCCGGGCTTCGGCGGCGCGGCCGAGATACTTGGGCGAATCCTGCGTGGGAGGCAACTCGCCTTCGACGGCCACCACCACGTGCTGCTTGGCGGCGGCGCGAGCCTTTTCCTTGGCCTCGGCCATCAGGTCGGCAAAGCCCGTCTCATCCACGCTCATGCCGCGCTCGCCTGCCATCTGCACCGTCAGATCGATGGGGAAGCCGTACGTGTCGTAGAGCTTGAACGCGTCAGCGGCGGAGATGGTCTTGCCGCTCTTGGCTGCCTGCTCGAACAGGGCGATGCCGCGATCGAGCGTGCGGCCGAAGCTCTCCTCCTCCTCGCGGATGAGCTGCATGACGCGGTCCGCCGATCCCTTGAGCTCGGGGAAGACGTCACCCATGGTCTCGACGATGGTGGGCACGAGCTTGTGGATGAACGGCTGCGTCTGGCCCAACTGCTGCCGACCGAAGCGGGCGGCTCGCCGGAGCAGGCGGCGCAGGACGTAGCCGCGGCCATCGTTACTGGGTTTGGCCCCGTCGGTGATGGAGAACGTCAGCATGCGGACGTGATCAGCGATCACCCGCATGGCGTTGTCCACGTGAGCATCAGGGCCGACGGCGCCGGTGTACGCATGTCCGGTCAGTTCGCCGATCTTGCCGAGCAGCGGCGCGAACACATCGGTGTCGTAGTTGCTCTGCTTGCCCTGGAGCACGGCCACGATGCGCTCGAAGCCCATACCCGTGTCCACGTGCCGGGCGGGTAACGGCGTGAGCTTGCCCGATTCATCGCGGTTGAACTGGATGAAGACGAGATTCCAGATCTCCATGACCCGCGGGTCGCCGGCGTTGACCAGCTTGCCGCCGGACTTGTCCGGCGTCAGGTCGATATGGATCTCGCTGCACGGCCCGCATGGACCGGTCGCCCCCATCTCCCAAAAGTTGTCCTTCTTGCCGAAGCGCCGCACGTGCGCAGGGTCGATGTCGGTGACCTCGGTCCAGAGCTTCGCCGCCTCTTCGTCGGCGTCCAGGCCTTCATGTTCGTCGCCGGCGAACACGGTCGCGTAGAGCCGATCCTTGGGCAGGCCCCACACCTGCGTCAGGAGTTCCCACGCCCAGGCGATGGCTTCCTTCTTGAAGTAATCGCCGAACGACCAGTTGCCGAGCATCTCGAAGAACGTGTGGTGGTACGTGTCACGGCCCACTTCCTCGAGGTCGTTGTGCTTGCCCGAGACGCGGATACACTTTTGGGTGTCGACCGCACGACGGTATGGCCGGCTGCCCGTCCCCAGGAACACGTCCTTGAACTGGTTCATGCCGGCGTTGGTGAACATGAGCGTGGGATCGTCCACGGGTACGACGGGCGCGGACGGCACGGCGGTGTGAGCCTTGCCCACGAAGAACTCGATGAACTCACGTCGGATCTGGTCAGAGGTTCGCATGTGTCTGGTCGTTCCTGTTGTTGTCCGCGCGGACAGCCTGCAAGGCCCGGCCGGCCCCGCCCAGCGCCAACCTCCCCCACGGGGGAAGGCATGTCGAGAACTGGTTATTGTAACGGACGGCGGCGGCCTGGGAAGTCTCCTGCCCGGCACGCGCCGGTCCCGGACCACCGACCCGCTGACGGTCGGCTACGGCCGACGATCACGTCAGGCCAGCTTGCCGACGACCGGCCAAGCCCGGGACCCCGGTCCCCAAAGGCCTCTTATCCCCCGCGGACTTGCCGATCGCGCGGCGCCCCCGGCCGGCGACGGAAATCGAAGCGTCTCGCCCCTTCTGTTTCATGGAGAGCCGCTTGGACAGGAACTCCAGATGCAACGCGGTTGGTGTCGTCGGTCGGGACGTTGGAGGACGCTGGCGCGGTTCACCGATGGGATCGGCACTGCCGCCGAGCTCGGGGCAGACCATCGTCTGCTCACAACCGAACGGGGCTGACGCTCCCGTCTCTTGACTGCGGCCCTCATGCGAGCAGGGAAGACGGTCTGCGGAGAGCTGTTCTCCGTGTCATCGGTGGTCACGGCTGCGGCCGCGAGGCCGCCGGCACGGGCTTGCCCGCGAGCAGAGCATCAAGCTGGCCCCGCACGAACTCCACTTTGTTGAACCCGATGTTGACCGCGGCAATCCGTGCATCCTTGCCGACGACGACGCAGGTGGGAAAACCATCCACCTGGAACATGCGGCCCACGCCAAATCCGGTGTCGGCGGCAACTTCAAGGTGCGAGCCCAGGCTGGTCATCAACTGCGTGATCTCGGCCGCCGAGTATTCGCGCCGACCGCTGGGGTTCGTGGTCACCACGTTGACGAAGCGGATGCCCTTGTCCTGGTAGGCCGCGCGAATCTTCTCCAATTCCGGAATCTGCTTCTTGCAGAATCCGCAAGCGGGTGAGACGAAGTTGAGCACGGTGACCTTGCCCACGAGATCGGCACTGCCGATGGGCCGGCCGTCGAACGTGTCGAGCGAGAACGCCGGCGCGGGCTTGCCGACCAGCAACTCGGCGGGACGAATCCGCGGCGTGGCCGGCTGGGTTTGTGCCGCCAAGTTGGCCGGCGCCGGATTCTGCCCCGGCGGCGGATAGATGCGAGCCTGGAGCGTGGGCAACTCCGAATCATCTGTCTCCACGGTCAGCACGCGGCCCTCGGCAGGAATGACCGCGCCGGCCGGAACATCGACCTGGATCCGGAAAGCCTTGCCCGGCGACCGAGCATCAACGGTGGTCTTGAACGTCGCATCATCGACGCTGGCCTGCTTCACATTGACCAGGCTGGCCCCATAGTTGTTGAGCCAGAACTGCAGCGAGCCCTGGTTCTGCCCGGGCATGCTACGCGGCGAAGGCGTGAACCGGGTAGCCGACGGGTACAGGTCGAGCCGGTGGGGCACGCGGCCGGAAGCCTGCACGCGAAGGATTTTTTCTTCCTCTATGTTGGTTTGAAGATTGGCCACGACGCCCAGAAAACCGGGCTTGTACGGTGTGACCGTGGTGAAACTAAGCTCGAACACCTTGCCCGGTTCCTTCTCGGTCAGTCCCACCTTGAACTGTTCGGACGCCAGCGGCTGAAGCTCGAGCTTCAGCCGCGTGTCGGTATTGTTGCGGATTCTCACCACTTGCGTGATGGGTTCGTTGGTGATGATCGTCCCGAACGAGGCGGCAGCCGGCTGAATGTCGATCCGCTTGCGGAACGTGCCGACCAGTTGGAGCGTCAGGTTGGGCGTAACCGGATCGTTCGAGGCGATGTTGATCTTCTTGGGAGCGATGCGACCGTTGAGCCCCGTGGTCTTGAGCCCGAACAGGAACTGCCCGGACTGGCCCGGTTGAATGACTTTCGGATAATCGCCAACGGTCGTGCAACCACAATCCACACGGACGCTGCGGATTTCCAGCGGCGCGTTGCCACGGTTGTGGATCTCGAAGGTCTGCTGGACGTCGGAGCCGACCCACACGTCGCCGAAGTCGTGCTCGGTTTTCTCAACGTGGATGACAGGCGCAGGCCGGTCGGCCGCCGGTTGCGTCGCGGTAGGTTGACCGGCGGTGGATTGTGCGGCGGCCGACGGCACGTCGCCCGTCTGAGCCGTGCTCTGGGCGAACGTCATGCTGGCCAAGGCAAGGCCGACCGATAGCCCGTAAGTGAAGATGGCCGGGAAACGCACGAATGCTCCTGATCCCTCGATGACCTGCCGCATATGAATCTCCTCGGGCCAGTGTGGGGAGCGCCCGGCAGTTCCGGGCGGAACGGACCATTATAAAGCTCCGCCAATCGTCCGTGAAACGTGCAATCTCCTCCAGACTCGCCAGCCGCCGCCCTCACGAGGTGGCCGGCTGCCCCCCGGCAGAGGACGTTGACCCTTTTCCAAGGGCATCGTCCAGAAGTGCGACGATCTTCTCCTCGGCTTCGAGCATCGCCTGGCGGGTCCGCTCGCTGAGTATGTCGCCGAAATCCCAGTCGTATCCCCGAATGCCCACCAGCCAGGCCTCGGGCACATTGAGATGCATGGCGGCGGTGAGTCCCAATAGCACGTCGGGCGGACAATGATGTGTGTCAAGACCGCCCGTTTGGGCGGGCAGCAGGCGCCCGAACGTCACATCCGCTCCGTCCTCGTGGGCGTGAGCGTCCACGAAGATGGCTAGCCGGCAGTGGTGCAGATCATCCACCAGTTCGGGACCGAGCTGGTGATACTCCTGCACGACTACGTCCGATACGCCCGCGTAGCGCTCGGCCAGCCGTTCGGCCAGAACCAGCGCCGAGCCGTCGTCGCGACGTCCCATGTTGCCCCAGGCGATGATGCGAATGGGTTGAGACACGGTCGAAAGTCCCGGCGCGGGCAAATGGGTACAGGGCGGCGCGGCGAGAAACGCCCGATCATCCCCGCGCGAGCACGTCGATGACGTTTCCCGACGCATCCAGCAGTTCGATCCGCAGCGGCATCTGGCCGATGGCGTGCGTGCTGCACGACAGACACGGATCGTAGCAACGGATGGCCGCCTCGACCTTGTTGAGCATGGGCTCGGTCAGGTTGGCGCCGTCCACGTGGCGCAGCGCGACGTCCATGACGGCCTTGTTCATGGCGTAGTTGTTCTGACCGGAAGCGACGATGAGGTTGACCCGCTCGATCCCTCCGCTCTCGTCCACCATGTAATGATGGAAGAGCGTGCCCCGCGGCGCTTCGATCACGCCGATACCCTCGGGCAGAATCTGGTAGCTCTCGGCGATAAGGTCGTCGCCGCAAATGTCGGCGTGGTTGAGCAGTTGCTCGACGCGCTCGATGCCGAACAGGATCTCGACCAGCCGGGCGTAGTGGTAGTACATCGAGCCTTCGACTTTGCCGCCGCCGTTGAGTTGGCGGAAGGTCTCCAGTTCCCGGTCGGCCTCGGGCGTACCGGTGCTGTCGCACACATTGAGCCGAGCCAGCGGGCCCACGCGATACGAGCCCTCGGGATAGCCGAGCGGCCGATAGAACGGGAACTTCAGGTACGAGAAGTCCTCGGTGGCTTCGGCGATCAGCGACAGATAGCTGTTGGGATCGTACAGATCCTCGAGCAGTTCGCCGGACGGGCTCATCATCCGCAGCAAGCCGTCATAGTGCTCGAGCTTGCCCTCGGGAGTGACCAGGCCCATGTAGTTGGTAGGGAAGCTCGCGAATGTGTCCACGAACTCGCGGTTGGCCTCGTAGTAGCCGAGCAGCAATTTGATGCCGGCCCGCGTGATTTCCTTGGCTTCGGGCACGCCCTGAAGCAGCCGGTCGCGATCCTCGACCTTGAGAGAGCGGTTCATGCCGCCCGGCACGCAGACGTCGGGATGGATCTTGCGCCCCCCCACCGCGGCGATGACTTCCTGGCCGAACTGCCGCAGCCGGATACCCTGCCGGGCAATCTCCGGGTTGGCCGAAATCACGCCGAAAATATTGCGCTTCTCGGGCGGACAATCGAACCCCAGGAGCAAATCGGGCGACGACAGGTGGAAGAAGCTCAGGGCGTGCGACTGGATCATCTGGCCCATGTGCATGAGCTCGCGCAGCATGCGGGCGGTCGGCGTGGGCTGCACGCCGCAGATGGCGTCCACCGCTTTGGCCGCGGCCAAGTGGTGGCTCACCGGACAGATGCCGCAGATGCGCTCGGTGAGTGTCGGCATCTCCGAAAAATGCCGCCGCTCGCAGAACTTCTCGAAGCCCCGGAACTCCACCACGTGAAAGCGAGCCGCCGTTACCTTGCCGGACTCGTCCAGGTGCACGGTCACACGGCCATGCCCCTCGACGCGGGTAACGGGATCGATCTTGATTACGCGAGACACTCTAGCACCTCAACTCCGTTGAGCAATGCCGAAATCCGAATGACGAATGACGAAAAAGCTGTGAGCTATGAGCCGGAGGAAAAATTCGTCATTCGTCATTCTGGCTTCGTCATTCGGATATTAGTCGTAAGCCAGCGCGACCTTCTTCTCCGCCGGCTGTCCGGTCAGCAGGCCCGAAACCGCAGCCCAAATCGCCTCGGGACTGGGCGGACACCCCGGAATCCACGCATCCACCTTCACGCATTCGTGGATGGGCAGCACTTTGGGCAGCAGCTTGGGCACTTCAACCGTCGGCACCTCGCCGAAGGCCGTGCTCTCCACTTCCACATACGCCCGCTCGAGCACTTCCTCATTGGAAAACTGGTTACGCAGCATGGGCACGCAACCGAAGCCCGCACAGTCGCCCAGCGAGACCAGGACCTTGGCCTTGGCCCGCAGGTGTTTGAGCACTTCGAGGTTCTCCTCGTTGGCGACGCTGCCTTCGACCAGCCCGATGTCGCATTCCGGGATGTCCTTCACGTCGGCGATCGGCGAGGCGACCACGTCGGCGAGCCGAGCCAGGTCGATCAGCTTTTCATCCAGGTCAAGAAACGACATGTGGCAACCCGAGCAGCCGCACAGCCACACGGTTGCAATCCGTTTCCTGCCGGTGTTGTTCTCACTCATCTCGCATCTCCACAGGGCCGTGAGCCATGGGCTCAAGCTGTGTGCTATGAGCCGTGGGCTATGAGCCATTGCTCCGGCTCACCGCTGACAGCCGAAAGCTGACAGCCGAGAGCTGATAGCTGAGAGCTCTCACACTTCTCATTCTTCCACCATCTTCTCGAGACCCGACAGGTCGATCGGCTTTTCCTTGGGCTGGCACGGGACCATATGGCCATCGGCCAGGTGGCGGATCGTCTCGGGAATGTCGGGAGCGGACCACCCACAGTAAGGTCCGCGCCAGGTCTTGGCCAGCGACTCGAAGAACGCCACCTCGTCCACGCAGTACGGCGCCGGATCCATCAGCCGCGTGCTCTTCTGCACGCGACCCTCCAGGTTCACGAACGTGCCCTCCCGCTCGGCCCAACTGGCCGTCGGAATCACCACGTGGGCGATGTCCATGACGTCGTGCTCGCGAGCGATCATGGCCACCACGAAGCTCACCGTCCGCAGCCGCTCCATCCAGTCGCGTTCCCAGGTGGGCTCCTCGTCGCCGAGCACCACGAAGGCGACGTCGGCGCTCTGCGGCTCGAGCATCCGGATATCCACGCCAGCCGGGCCGAGCAGCCGTGCCCCGGCGCTGTTGGCGCCCATGGACAGTTCCATCAGCCGCCACCGCCCGGTGGGTGTCTTCTGCCGGCACGCCTTGACCAGGTTCATGGCCGCGGTGATGCCGGCCGAGCCACGGCGGGTGATGCCCCGGCCGCAGAGGATCATCGGACTCTTCGCGTTAGCGTACAGCTCGGCCGCCCGGCGGATGTCGGCCGCGGGCACGCCCGCCTGCCGCGTGATCTCGTCGTCGTCCAGCGCCCGCAGCTTCTTCTCGAGCTCCGGCGGCAGCGTCAGCTTGGCCCGGCCCATCTCCCACAGGTACTTGAGCATGGCCGCCAGCACCACCGTGTCCTTGCCCCGCTCGATCTGCAGGCTGATGTCCGTCCAGTCGCTGAGCCACGTGTGCCGCGGGTTCACCTTGACCAGCTTGGCCTTGCGATGCAGCACGCCCCGCCGCACGTACGAGGCGATCACGCCATGCGATCGCTCGAGGTTGCAGCCCAGCAACAGGAACATGTCCGACTCGTCGAGGTCATTCAGACCGGCCAGCGGAGCCAAGCGGTTGTCCAGGTCGAGGGCCTCCCGCACGCCGGCGGCATCGGCTCGGTCGACGATCGACCACCGAGGGCTGCCCACCACGCGAGTGATGAAGCTCTGACAGGCCGCCAGCGTCTCCAGCGGCAGCCGCGGGCTGAACAGACCAATGACCCGCGACGGATCATGGTGAATGGGAGCGGTGCTCAGGCGATTCGCGCATTCGCGCACGACCTCGTTGAGCGAACGCTTGATCCACTGGGCGCCGCGGCGAGCCTTGATCTCATCGATTCTGCCTCGCTTGGGGTTAACCAGGCCGAAACGGCCACGCTCGCAGAGCACGCAGTTGCCGTTGGGTCCGCCGGCCGACGTCACGCTGCCGATCTGGCGGTGCCGCACGGACGCGTTGATCCGGCATCCCACGCCGCAACTGGGGCAGATGGTCTCCGTCAGCTCCAGCGGCAGCCGGCCTTGCCAGTGGGCGCTACGCTTTTCGAACAGAGCCCCCGTCGGGCAAACCGTCACGCACGTGCCGCACGATACGCACGACGACTCGCCCAGCGGCACACCCTCGTCGGCGATGAGCAGCGTCGCTGAGCCGCGGTGATCGAGATCCAGCACGTGCGCCCCCACCCACTGGTCGCACGCCCGGATACACCGCGTGCACAAAATGCAGCGGTTGTGGTCCAGCGCGATCCGCGGATGCGAGTTGTCCACCGGCAGTTGCGGGAAGAGGTAGTCGTACCGCACATGGTCCATGTGGTGCTCGTACGCCGCGGTCTGCAGCTCGCAATTGCCGCTCCGCGGGCAGAACGGGCAGATGTGATTGCGCTCGCCGAAGATGAGCTCCAGCGTCTGGCGGCGCAAATCCTCCAGCAGCGGCGTGTGCGTGCGGATGACCATGTTGTTCTCGGCCGGCGTCGTGCAGGCCGGAACGGGCCGGCGCTGGCCCTGGATCTCCACGATGCACAAGCGGCACGCTCCGATGTCCTTGAGCCCATCGTAGTGACAGAGCGTGGGGACGTGGATGCCGTTCGCCCGGCAGACCTCCAGGATGGTGGGGCCGGACTCGAGCGTCAATTCCTGGCCGTTGATGGTAACGCGAATCTCGCTCATAACCTTGTCAGTGGCCGATCCGCCGTTTATCAGTCATAGGCGGAAACCGGCCACATCACTCCTTCCAGTCACACCTACTGCTTGAGGACCGCATCGAACCGGCACACCTCGAAGCACTCGCCGCAGTGGACGCACCCGTCCGTCTCGATCCAATACTTGCGCTTGTCGTCGAACTTGTGGATGATCGCCGCGGGGCACGCGCGAGCGCACAATCCGCAGCCGGTGCACTTGTCGACGTCGATGCTGTAACGCAGGAGCTGACGGCACACGCCGGCCGGGCAGCGATGGTCGCGAATGTGCGCCTCGTACTCCTCGCGAAAGTGCTGCAGCGTGCTGCGGATGGGATTGGGCGCGGTCATCCCCAAGCCGCACAGGCTGGCCATGGCGGTCACGCCGGCCAGGCCTTCCAGCCGCTCGAGTTCGTCGGGCCGAGCTTCGCCCCGCGTGATACGGGTGAGCATGTGCAGCATCTGCCGTGTGCCGATGCGGCACGGCGGACACTTGCCGCACGATTCGTCCACGCAGAAGTCCATGAAAAACCGGGCGACGTCCACCATGCACGAGCTGTCGTCCATGACGATCAGACCGCCCGAACCCATGATGGAGCCGATGGCCTGCAGCGAGTCGAAGTCCAGCGGCGTGTCCAGATGCTGGGCGGGAATGCAACCGCCCGACGGGCCGCCGGTCTGAGCCGCCTTGAACGTGCGGCCGTTGGGCACGCCTCCGCCGATGTCGAACACCAGTTGGCGCAGGCTCGTGCCCATGGGCACTTCGACCAGACCCGTGTTGCGAATCTTGCCGGCCAGAGCGAACACCTTGGTGCCCGGGCTTTTGGGCGTGCCGATCTGGCTGAACCATTTTCCGCCGTTGCGGATGATGGGCGGCACGTTGGCGTACGTCTCGACGTTATTGATGATCGTCGGCTTGCCGTACAAGCCCGACTGCGTGGGATACGGTGGACGGGGCTGAGGCATGCCGCGGCGGCCCTCGACCGAGGCCATCAGCGCGGTTTCCTCGCCGCACACGAACGCGCCAGCTCCCACGCGGATCTCGATATCGAAGCAGTAGTCCGTGCCCAGAATGCGTTCGCCGATCAGATCCTTGTCGCGGGCCTGACTGATCGCGGTCTGTAACCGCTTGATGGCCAGCGGATACTCGGCCCGCACGTAGATGAAGCCTTTGCTGGCCCCCGTCGCGTAACCGGCAATAAGCATGCCTTCCAGCACGCGATGCGGATCGCTTTCCAGGACGCTTCGGTCCATGAAGGCGCCGGGGTCCCCCTCGTCGGCGTTGCAGATCACGTACTTGGTCGGGCCGGGAGCGGCCGCCAGCATCTGCCACTTAACGCCCGCGGAGAACCCGCCGCCGCCCCGCCCTCGCAGGCCGCTCGCCAGCAGCTCTTCCACCACTTGCTTGGGGGCCATGCCGCCCAATGCCTTCTGCAAGGCGAGATAGCCGTCGCGAGCGATGTACTCGTCGATGTTCTGCGGGTCGATGAGGCCGGAGTTCTCCAGCACGACCTTGAGCTGGTGCTTGAAGAAGGGCATCTCGGCAGCCGTGCGATAGGGCTGCCCGTCCTCGGCCTTGTGGAGCAGATCGGTCACGATCTTGCCGTCGCGCAAATGCTCTTCGACGATCCGCTTGACGTCCTTCTCCGTCACCTTGACGTACAGGACGGCATCGGGCATCACCTGCACGACCACGCCAAGGTCGCAGCAGCCCACGCAGCCCGTCTCGATGAGCTTGACGTACTCGCGCAGGCCGCGCTGACCCAGGACCTCCCGAAACGCGGTGGCCACGCTCGCGCAACCGCAACTGACACACGCTCCGCCCGCACAGACCAGGACCTCCCGATAGGCGCACGGCGCATCGGGCCGACTCTCCGGCGCCTTCCCCAGCCGCAGAGCGAGCGACGCTTTCGCTTGCTCCCGCCACTCGTACAGTTCCTTGAGCGTCATTTGTATGCCTTCAAAAGCTTCTTGATCTCGTTGCTCTTCAACTGCCCGTGCACGCGGTCACCCACCATGGCCACCGGAGCCAGCCCACACGCGCCCACGCAGCGAGCGCAGCGAAGACTGAACCGTCCGTCGGCCGTGGTCTGGCCGTTGCGGATTCCCAATTCCTTCTCGAATGCCCGCAACACCGTTTCAGCCCCCCGCACGTAGCAGGCCGTCCCCGTGCAGACGTTGATCGTGTGCTTGCCCTGCGGCACGCGGCTGAAGAACGAGTAGAACCCGATCACGCCGTACACCTGGCTGATGGGCAGCCGCAGCTCGTGGGCGATGTACCGGATGACGTCCTCACGCAGGTAGCCGAACAGCTCCTGCGCCCGGTGCAGGATCTGGATGAGGGCGTCGGGCGCGCGGTCGTAGAAATCCATGGCCATCTGCAGTTCGGCGAACAGGGCCTGCTCATACGGCGCCGCCACCGCCCCGCTTCGGCTGATGCCCTGCTGAATGTTGCTCAGGCTCGTCATTGTGTACGTCCTCAGTCAGGACTCCGTTACATCTTTCACAAATTGCTGCGAAGGCAATCCATCCCCCGCGTGTGCTCGTTCAGTCCCCTGCTGTATATCGGGTAATTCCAGTCCGTCAGTATCGGCGACTTTGAACCGCCGCGAGCGGCCGGCGGCAGGAAGGACCCACAAAACGGTAAGTCTAAAGCCGCACACGATATCTGGCAAGACAAGCCCATCCGCGGCGCTTCCACCGGGCCGATAACCGGCCCGGCTCCGATCAGCACTCACTCGGAACTAGGCAACCCCCATGCCGAACCCGCGTCGGCCGGTTTCCGGAGCATCTGCCCCACAAAGCCTCGTGTGCAGGTGAAGGAAATTCGGGATCTGTTCACGAGCAGGTCGTTTCTCGAGGCTTGGTTCGTTAATCGGGCGCGAAGCCGCCTGGCTGAGGAACGAACGGCTTGCCGTGGCGGCGCTGCCGTTGGCCATTTGCCGAGGCGCTCGGGTCATCTGCCCCGCCCTCTCCGCACGCGCGTGGAGGACCGATCGCGAGGCTGGCGCGAGGTCCGTCCTATTCGGACGCCACAAAAGACGGTGCTTGGATGCTTACTTGGCGTTGGAGTTCTTGGCGGCTTCGATCTCGTGCTCTTTGGCCACCAGTTGGGCGATGGTGGTGTCGTCGAGCAGGCTGCGGAATGCTTCCTTGACCGGCCGCCACTGATCGTGCATGGCACAGGGGTTCTCGTCCGTGCACTTGGCATGGCCGAGCGGGCAGCGGCTGCGGGCAGGGATATCGTCGAATGGCTTGACCACGTCGATCAACTTCAACTTGTTGGCCCGCCGCTTCAGCCGGAAGCCGCCCCCGATGCCTCGGGTCGACGTGAGCACACCCGCATGGACAAGATCCCGCAGGACCTTGGAGAGGTATTTGTTGGGGATGTGGCCCTTGCTGGAGATCTCACGGGCCAGAACCGGCCGCTCTTCCTCGACCTTGGCAATGGCGACCACCGCTCGAAGTGCGTATTCAGCAGTCTTGCTCAGCACGGTGAAACCCTCTCAGACCGGCAACCGATGCTTGGTTATTTGCCCATATTCAGGTAGAACTATAGCGCACGGGCCTGTACCGAGCAAGAGGCTTTCTACATTAATCTGTTTTTTTCATCTTTAAAGCGTCGCCGGGGCGGCACAACACGACCTCGCGAGATTGCACCAGGGTTGTCCCGTATCCGAATCAGACCCCGAAGCGGCTTGGCTTTACGCAGACGCGAGCCGATGGTAAGGGAGCTCCAGCCTGTATGGGTGAACCGTATTCCGTACTCCGGCCTGATGGAGAACCGGCACCCGCCTCGAGATCGAAACACTATTCCAACCGACGCCTTTCGACGTCAGGAGGAGAAGATGTCTGCCGAGCTGCTGCGAAATGAACTCATCGTCATCCTGGGTCTGGCCGTGACTGCGGTGGCGAGCGAACCGGCTACGCAACCGGCCAGCCGCCCCGCCGCGATCGACTGGGCGAAGCACTACTACCGGCGGGTCGAGCAGTTCGAACGGGAAAACCGCGAGAAGCGAAACATCGTCCTCGTCGGCTCGTCACACATCGAAGGCTTCAAGCAGGATCGCCTCCTGCCCGGGCGGAGGATCGTCAACCGCGGCATCTCGTCAGATCGAATCGGGATCGGCGAGCGCGGCGTCCTGCACCGGTTGGAGCAGTCCGTATTCGACTGCAACCCCGGCATCGTCTTTCTCGAAAACGGTGTGAATGACCTGGGTGAGTTGTGGCGGCACGGCACGCCCAGCCTCGATGAGATCGAAGCCTGCTACCGCGAGGTCGTCCGCCGCATCCGCGAGCGGCGTCCCGACGTGAAGCTCGTCATCGTCGGCCTGTTCCCCACGCGCGACCGCTTCGCCGGACTGAAGCCACTGATCGTGCAGTTCAACGCACGACTCGAGAAGATCGCGGCTGATTTCGGCTGCCCCTTCATGGACGTGTATGCACCCTTTGCTGACGATCAGGGCCTGCTCCGGCAAGACCTGTCGCGTGATGGCCTGCACCTCACCGATGCGGGCTATCGGCTCTGGGCCGACATGATCGATCGGACGCTGACGCAACTCGGTGCAGACCAGTTGAGCGCTGCCGGTTCACCCACCAGCCGTTCTGCCCGATAGCTTGGCCTTGGAGAACGGGCGTCAGCGTTGTTGGGCGAGCGTCTCGCCTGCCTTTATTTCTGCTGACGGCTTGTGCATGTCCGGCGTGCCGGTTGTGGTGCAGGCATCCGCGCCTGCGGCCTATGCACGCTGGAAGCGTGCACCACAACAAGCCGGCAATGCATGATTGTCCGCGTTCGAGGCGGGCGGGACGCTCGCACCCCGGTCACAGCGACAGGGTATCCTCGATGTTCAACCCACGACGAGAGGCCATCTCCCGTCCGAGGTCGGCGAGTTCACGACTGTCCAGCAAACGGCCGGCTGCCGGAAAGACTTCCGCGTCTTCAAGATGAATGTGTTCGGCGTAGGCCTGCTCGAGCGCTTCGATGTGTTCGAGCAGTTCTCGCGTTTCGTCGGCGGCCAGATGATTCCGCTCGAGCCATTGCCGCCCGAGTCGCTCCACAACGTCGTGGCCGCCCCGAACCGCCTGGTGATCATGCTCCAGGCGGGATACCACGGCCATGAGTGCAGGATCCTGACCGGCAGACGTGCTCCTGAGCCGCGGAAAGAGCGACTCTTCCTCATCGGCGGTGTGGTTGGGCGCAGCGACCCGGAAGTATCGAAGCGCCGACTCCAGCGCCCGGCGGCTCTCAGGGTCCAGCTCGCCCCCCTGCAGTGTCCTGGTCACGTGGGCCAGGATGCCCAAGAACCGCTCGATGCGACGATGGCAATCGGATAAGAGGCGTAACGGCTCATCGAATCCGGCATCGGGCCGGCCGCCAATCTGAATAGGCACGTGAACCTCCCGACGTTTTCGAGGCCGAGTCTCGCTCGGCCGGTCCGCACCGTCCGCACGAAACCCGATAACTCACTCCTCCGGCGATGGTAAGCCGCCTGATGGCGACCGCCCACCTTCGTCCGGTCCGCAGGTCCGCATGGCGGCCTTCTTCCCGGCGATCGAGGACCGCCCCGCCCGCCCGTTTTCCAGGCCGTTGGCCCGCTTTCTGGACAAATCCATCGACACTCGTAACCGTTCGCGGTACAATCACGAGTGCATCTCTGATTCGCACCTTCGCGAGACGACGTGCTTCACATCTGCAGCCCTCGGCACGGGAGGACACATCATGTCGCAGCAAATCGTTGTCCATTGCCCATCGTGCAGCCAGAAATACCGAGTCGACCCTGCCACCGTGGGACATCGCGCCCGATGCGCCAAGTGCGGCCAAAAATTCCTGATCTCGTCCAAAGCCCCTCTGGATGAGGACACCATCCTGGCCTGGATCAGCGATTCGGATCCGGCATCCGAGTCGGTGATGGGCTCGACGGGGCTGTTCCAGTCGTCGGAAGCTTCGCAGGCCGTCGCGTCTGCCCACTCAGCTGGCAATGGGGCCGGCCCGTCCATCGCGGCAGCCTGGTCGCGGACAACACCCGCCGCTGTCGCCCCGCGCAGCGTCGCCCCCGATGACAACGATGCCGGCGTGCGGCTGGCGAGTATCGGCGACGATGGAGCGCATTTCGAGTTTCCCGTCTCCAGTCTGACTCGCGGCGATCTGCGCGACGCCTTCCCTCGCAAGTGTGTCGGCTGCGGTGTACGCCAGGGGCTGTTCGTCCACCTGGTGTACTGGCCCGACCGCATGAAGAGTCACGAAGCCGCTCACTGGCAGGAGTTGCAGAACACAACCGTGGGTGACTGGGAACACTTCGCCCACCTGCCGGGTCGCACCTGGCTCAACCGACTGCCACGTCCACGGCACTGTCTACCGCCGTTCAACGAACCCTTTCCGTTACTGCTCTGCCGGCACTGTCATGCCGCGCACGAGGTGCAAGGCCGTGTAATTGCACACGGCACGGTCGAATGGTGCAGCCTGACGATTCACTCGTTGGCCACTGCCGTGGAGTTCTACCGGAACAACGGCGGCCGCCACACGCCGGAGTATCAGCATCTCATCGAACAACGCGACATCCGCCACGATAAGCGCAACGAACTTCATCCGGACGTGCGAAACCGGCTTTCACACTGGTTCACGCCGCTGCCCGGCGAGGAATTCGTGCGTTATTTCCCCGATACTGAGTTCTCTGCCGCCGAGGCGGGCAACGCGGGCGCAGTCCTCACCGTCCGCCGGCTGGTATTCAAGAAATTCGCCGCTTATCGCGACTATCCGCTTCACCAGCCATGCCGTTTGGAAATCAAGCCGGACGGGCCGCGTTCGATCGTGCACATCTTCGAAGAAGGGCACCGCCCGGCCGTCTTCTCGCTCAGCCAGGCCGACGCCAATCAACTGGTGACCTCGCTGCGCACGCTGGCCTGCCGATGGCGGATCAGCCGATGACAGGAACAG